>WNFV01000955.1_pt1 | contig 39588 bp, 30 predicted proteins | sample 5400101 | NCBI WGS metagenome assembly WNFV01 (sample SAMN13153361, study PRJNA577476) | soil metagenome | isolation source: 115 cm soil or saprolite under grassland replicate 1 | place: USA:California | collected 2016-06-15 | reverse complement strand
GAGCGACGGCCGGTTCTCCTGTCACGACCAGCCGTCGCGTGCCGACGTGGGAGGAGGGCCCGACGCCGGGGCGAGTTTTCAGGAGAATCCGCTGGGTAGCCTCGCTTTGCGCTGGTAAGAAAACTTGACTCATTCGTGAAGAAGTCACTCATTGAAGAGATCTAGCGGCCATCCCAAGTCCACGAAGAATTGCTACGATAGCCGAGACTGCCCTCTCCCTTCCAGTTGACTCGATACCTACCTCCCCTGCCTTCCAGGAAGTGGTGGGGGGCAGTCCTTCTGGACCCTGCGTCCATCGGCATTCCACCGCAGGTTCCACCCGCTTCATGTGGTTTGTCTGACAGTCGTCTGGCACGGATCGATTCTGGCGCCTGTGGTGCGGCAACACCGGATGGGCGCCGAAGTACCCGAGCGTGCGCGAGGGCTGGCGCGCACGGTCGTCTCAGCCATGGAGAAAAGCGGGCAGACCGCCGCCGCCTGACCGGCGAGTGCAGGACTGACACGATCCACATTCAGGATTCGAGACCCAGAAACACTCGCACGCGATCCAGTTCCGCCCCCAGTTCACGCTTGAAGGCGCGATCGCGCGGTGGCGATTCGACGTAGCCGACCTCAGACTTGAGCTCACCGTTCTTCACGGAGAGGTTGCCCCAGCCAATCACGCGGTCGCGCCAGAGCAGCGGCAGAGCGTAATAGCCGAGCTTGCGTTTGGGCGCCGGGGTGTAGGCTTCGAAGCGGTAGACCCAGCCCCACAACAGCTCGAAGCGGGCGCGGTCCCGCACCACGGGGTCGAAGGGCGTCAGCAGGCGCACCATGTCCTGCGGCACGCGCCGTGACGCATCCTCCTCGGCCGGCCAATACCAGTCGACGCCCTCGACGCGCGCATGCGAGAGCCGCTCCTTGGCCCGCTGCAAGGCACTCTTCAACTCCCCGTGCCATTGCGGCACGGCAAAGCGCAGCCGGCGCACAAAGGACCTCAGGCTTGCATCGGGCAGCGGTGCGTAGATGTGGACGACCGCGTCGACCAGCAGGTCGAGCCGCGCGCGGCGCGCGGCGGCAGCGGTCGGCCCGGGCCCGTGTTGCTGCGCGGTGTAGATGCGGATGCCGCTCTCGCGCCGCGCCACACGCAGCAGGCCGCGGTAATGCATGGCGTCCAGCAGATGGGTCGTGGCGTTCGACGAGCCGCCCCAGTAGTTCCTCACCGTGCCGTGCGAGAAATGGTCATCGACTTCGCGCGGGTGCGCCGCCCCGCGTTCGCGTACGAATTCCAGCAGGAGCTGCGCCTGCTTTCTGCGCGCGGCGGGCCAGGGCCCACGCCCTTCGGCAGGGACGCCGGTCTCCGAGCGTGGATGCATCAGGGCCTGGAGGGAGCGCGTCAGGAAGCCATAGGTGACGAAGAAGTCCTCCTCGAGGCCGAGCTCCACGTAGCGGCGTTCGAGGTCTCCGGCATGGTAGTCCTTCACTCGATGGCGCAGCGTCAGGTCCTGAGCGCGCGCCGGTGCCCGGATCGGGTCGGCCTGCACAAAGCCCAGCCTGTGAAGGGCGCGTTTCAGCGTGGTGGGCGGGAAGAGGCTGCGGGCCACGGCAAAGCGCCGCAAGTCGTCGAGAGTGATCATGACCTGCGCCTCAGATCATTTCAGCGCTTCCTTCAACGCGGCGCGGGCGAGCAGGCGCGTCGAGTCGAGCGTCGGCAAGGGTGACTCGCCGGCCCGGACGAGCAGCGGGATCTCCGTGCACGCCAGGGCCACCGCGTCGCAGCCGCGGTCTCCGAGGCGGGCGATCACCCGGTTGTACGCCTGCCGCGACGCATCGGTGAACACGCCATCAACCAGCTCCGCGAAGATGATGCGGTCTACCGTCTCGAAGTCCACGGCCTCGGGCACCACGGCGTCGATGCCAAGCGCGCCAAGAGACTCGGAGTACACGGGCCCCGCCATCGTGTAGCGCGTGCCGAGAACGCCCACGCGCCGGAAGCCGCGGCGCGCCGCCTCCTCGCCCACCACTCTTGCGATGTGCAGCCACGGGAGAGGCGTTGCCGCCTGAACGTGATCCCATGCGAGGTGAGCGGAGTTGTCAGGGCAGATCGCGAAAGCCGCGCCGGCGGCCGCGAGCAGCCGCGCGGACTCGAGCATGAAGCTCGCCACGCCGGCATAGTCGCCGGCGTCGAACGCCGGGAGCCAGCGGGCCATTGCGATCGAATCGAGCGTGATGCGCGGATGATCATTCTTGCCGAGGAGGTTGAGAGCCTCGCGGCAGATCGTCTGATAGCAGAGAGCGGCGCCCTCCGCGCTGCAGGCAACGATCCCGATGTGCTTCACGGGGCGAGTCTATCGAGGCAGGGCGCGCGATGCGCAACCCAAACTGCGTTGGCAAATCACGACCGGCGCGAGGAGCTGGAACCGCACCGACTCGGTGACCTCCCGCGTGCCCGCAATCGAGCCTGCGGCAAGCGCGCCCTCTCCCGTGAGATCGGTCTTGCGGAACCGTCCAGGTATTGATCTTTACCGCGCCGCGGCGGAACCGGGGGCAGGACGGGCCTCGAAGCGAGCCAGCATTTTGCCGGCGGTGTCGAACAGCTCGAGTCGCTGCCCCGCGATCCGCCACCTCTTCGCCTGGACAAGAGCTCCCAGGAATGCTTTCTCGGTCTCCATGCCGTCGAAGCAGGCCATCATGGTGCCGGCCATCGCGCTGAAAGTCAGCTGTTCGCCGCTCAGCTCGTAACTCCCCGTGAGCTGGTTGCAGCCGCCCGATCCACCCACGCGGCGAGACTTCCGGTCGAGAATCAAATGAGCCTCCTGCTGCGGGGAATGCGCCGTAACCGGCGCGTCGCCCAGTTGGATCAGCCTCCAATTGGTGCCCTCGAGAGATGCTCCGGCAGCGTCGGCAGAGCCGGGCGGACTGTCCGGTACGCCGGTCACATCGATCGCCGGGCCCGGCGCGCTCGCCCGCCGCAACAGAACCGCCACCTCGTGGCCCCGGCCTCCGGTGAGGACCGGGTATTGCTGGTCGGTGGTGAAGAAGGGCTTCTCCGCAACCAGGATCCTGGCGCGCACGACGTACCGGTGGGCCGGATCGAGGCGTGAGGGATCGTAGGTGATTTCGAAAGCGATCGGTGGATTGCCCGGCCGGTCCTTGCGGACCCTGCCGATCACCTTCGCCGGGGCGTCCGCCTGCGAGATGTCTTCCAGGGTCGCTTCGAAAACCGCGTCCGCCGGCAATGCCATGCGCTCCCGGTACGTCGCCGTGCCTTTCACTCGCCCTGACACCGTTTTCTTTGGACTCATCGGCTCGAACTCGTAGATGCCGCCGTCGGCCATCAGCGACAGAAAGAGGTGGCCGTCCCTGACGAGGTACGACCGGACGAAACTCCAGTCCTTGGCGACCCGGTCGGAGAGAGACGCGGGCGGGCACATGCCTCGCGTCAATGCGAGGGGACCGAGCTCGAGCCCGCCCGGCCCGGCCGATTTCCACGAGCCCGCGCCCCGGTTGCAATCAACGCGCGCGGCGACCCGGCCGTCGGAACGGAATTCGAGCGTGTACTTCGCTGGATCCGCCGGCGTCAGGATCTTGTCGTCGCTCCCCCGGAACTGGACGAGCCGCCACGCCGTCCCGCCGAGGTCGGTCGAATCGGTTCGAACCGGTGCCTGGGCGGAAACGCCGCTCGCGGCGAGCAACAGGATCGCCGCCAGGAGCCTTAAAACGCTCGAAGTTTTCACGTCTCACCTCCCAAACAAACGTGGAGCCGACTTCGTAGGCGCGAGCGACGATGTGCCATTGAACTCGTGCGCGACGTGCCCTCGAGAGCGGCCCGCGGAAACGCGCCGGGTTTTGGCTCCTCATAGGTTTGAACCCGGGGCGACTCCGATCGCCCCGGCCAGCCCCTCCAAACTCTATCAAGCGCCTCGGCGGTGAGGTCGAGTGATCTGGAGAGGGGGATCGCGGTGAAGAAGAGCCGGTTCACGGAGCAGCAGATCGCCTGCCCACGCCGCCAGGCCGAGAGTTGTGCATCTGAGCGGCGGAAAGAGCTGCCGCGGACCTGGATTACTTCAGCTGTTGGTAGAAGTCGTTTCCCTTGTCGTCCACGAGGATGAAGGCAGGGAAGTCGACGACGTCGATCGCCCAGATCGCCTCCATCCCGAGCTCCGGGTACTCGAGGACGTCCACCTTCTTGATGTTCTCCTCCGCGAGGAGGGCGGCCGGGCCGCCGGGCGATCCGAGGTAGAAGCCGCCGTGCTTCTTGCAGGCCTCGGTTACCTTCGGGCTCCGGTTGCCCTTCGCGATCATGACCAGAGAGCCCCCCTGTGACTGGAAGAGATCCACATAGGAGTCCATGCGTCCCGCCGTCGTCGGACCGAAAGACCCGGAGGGCTTCCCCTTAGGCGTCTTTGCCGGGCCCGCGTAGTAGACCGGGTGGTCTTTGAAGTATTGCGGCAGGCCGCTGCCGACGTCGAGGCGCTCCTTCAGCTTCGCGTGGGCGATGTCGCGCGCGACGACGAGGCGGCCGGTCAGGGCGAGCGGGGTGGAGACGGGATACTTCGACAGATCGGCCAGGACCTCGGGCATCGGCCGGTTCAGGTCGATCCGGACGATGCCGTCGTGTCCTTTTGCGTCAGCCCCGTCGTGGACGGGGAGGAGCTTCTCGGGATGCCGCTCGAGCTCCTCGAGCCAGATCCCCTTCTCGTCGATTCTGGCAAGGACGTTCCGGTCGGCCGAGCAGGAGACGCCGAGGCCGACCGGGCAGGAGGCTCCGTGGCGCGGGAGCCGGATGACCCGGACGTCGTGGGCGAAGTACTTGCCGCCGAACTGCGCTCCGAAACCCAGCTTCTGCGCGGCCGTGAGGAGCTTCGCCTCGAGCTCCGGATCGCGGAAGGCGCGGCCCGTCTTGTTGCCGGTTGTCGGAAGCGAGTCGTAGTAGCCGGTCGAGGCGAGCTTGACGGCCTTCATGCACGCCTCCGCCGAGGTCCCGCCGACCACGATTGCGATGTGGTACGGAGGGCACGCCGCTGTCCCGAGGCTCTTCATCTTCTCGACCAGGAAAGTCTCCAGACTCGCCGGGTTCAAGAGGGCCTTCGTCTCCTGGAAGAGATAGGCCTTGTTCGCCGAGCCGCCCCCCTTGGCCACGAAGAGGAATCGGTAGTCCCGCCCGGGGGTCGCGTAGATGTCGATCTGCGCCGGGAGGTTGCTCCCGGTGTTGACCTCGTCGTACATCGTGAGCGCCGCCGTCTGGGAGTAGCGGAGGTTTTCCCCGGTATAGGTTTTCCAGATCCCTTTCGAGAGGAACGCGGCATCGTCGGCACCCGTCCAGACCTGCTGCCCCTTCCAGGCGACGACCGTGGCGGTCCCGGTGTCCTGGCAGAAGGGCAGCTCGAACTTCGACGAGACGACGGCGTTCCTCAGGAGCGTCGTCGCCATGAACCGGTCATTGGGCGAGGCCTCCGGGTCGTCCAGGATCGCGGCAACCTGCCGCTGGTGTTTCGGGCGGAGGAGGAACGACACGTCGCGCATCGCCTCGCGGGCGAGGAGGGTCAAGGCCTCGGGCTCGACGACGAGGACCGGCTTCCCGGCGAAGGTCCTCGTCCGGACGTGCTTGCGGCTCACGAGCCGGTATTTCGTGGTGTCTTCTCCGTGCGCGAACGGGTTGGTATAGACGAAGCCGTCCTTCGGCGCGTCGGGTATCTTCGCGGCCTTTGCGGGAGAGGCTAGCCTCCCTTTCGCCGGCTTCTTGCGGCCACGGATTCTCGCTTGGGTCGTCGGCATGGATATGTCCTCCAACGTCCGAATCTACCCGGGGACCAGGAAGACCGGCTGATCCGAATGCACCAGAACATGTGGCCTCCACCGCCGCCGCTTCGTTGCTTCGTCGCGCATTCTGGGAGAGGTGTCCGGCTGATCGCGGTCATCCTGAGGTCGCCGACGCGCCAGAGCCTCCGCCGAAGCGGCTACGGCTCTCCCAGCAAAGGCGGAAAGCCGCCATGGCGAGGGAGCGAGCAGACCGACGAAGGATCTGTTCTCGTCTGATGAGCAGTTCCTTCGCTTCGCTCAGGATGGCAAGACTCCGGACTCGCTATTGCTCAGACAGGCTCCCAGCGCGAGGCTCTGACGAAGTATCCGGCGGAAAAGATCCGCGGGACGGCCGGAGTCGCTCATGAATAATGCGGGCTAGCGCCAGCGGCTCATCGCTGCTCCAACAGCCATCACGTCGGACATCGTCGGCAGCCATCGCAGAGAGGACCCTACTCGTTCCACGTTCCGCCCTGGCTGCGGACAACCATCAGGGCGACCAGCGTCAGGAAGGCGGGACCCTTTGACTCGCTACGCCGCCCTCTCAGCGCGAGATCGCGGCGACTTTGCCCTCCTTTGACAGGTACCGGCGGGCTTCGGCGAGCTCGGGCCGCGGGGAGCCCTCGACGCTCTGCTGTAAGAGCTTCGCATAGTAGTCCCGCGCGCGCTCCGGCTTCTTCGCCAGCTCGGCGGCGCGAGCAGCGCCGTAGAGGCTGTTGAAGCGGTTCGGCGCCTCCCGAAGGGAGGCCGTGTACTCGGCCATGGCTTCCTCGGCCCGTCCGACCTCCATCAACATGTCTCCGTAGAGCTCCCTCGCGGGAAGGATCGCCCCGGGGGTCACCGGATGCTTGCCCACCTTCTCTTCGAGCTCCGCGGCGGAGAGGGCGATCTTCACGGCTTCCTCCTTCCTCCCCTCGGCAAAGGCAACCCAGGCCGAGGCCGCCAAACGCATCGACTCGACCTGGCTCGCCCAGTCATAGGGGCCGGGGACAGGCGACTTCGCGAGGGCAGCGCGGGTTTTCTCGATCCTCGCGACGGCGGCTCGGGCCGGATCCAGCCGGCCGGTCCTCGCCGAGCCGATCGCCTGAGCGAAGTCCGGGATGGCCAAAACATAGGCGAAGCGTTCCCACGGCAGATTGGCGGAGGGCGGGGCGAGCTCCGCGGCGGCCTTCCAGTCCCGCCGCTCGAGCGCCCACCGGGCGGGGACGGCCATCAGCGTGTAGCCCGCCGCGAAGTTCGGCTCATCGAAGGTCTTCGGCGTCGCGGCCTCCTCGAGCACCCGCCGCGCGGCGGCCAGGTCGCCGATTTGAAGGTACGCGTATTCGAGGTAGTCGAGCGCATGCAGCGCGTCGAAGGAAGCGGCGCCGGGATGTCTCATCGCCACGAGCTTGCGGCCGGCGGCGGCAGAGGCAATGTTCGAGTCTATGGATTCCCGCCACAGTCCCAGCCGCGTGAAGATGTGCGAGGGCATGTGGAGCGCGTGCGGGGAGGAGGGGGCAATCTTGGCGTAGGCGCGCGCCGCCGGGAGCGCCTCCTGGGCGAGCGGCGGGTAGTCGAAGGAATGGATCATGTAATGCGTGATACCGGGATGGTTCGGCTCCACGGGTAGGAGGCCATTCAGGATGCCGGCGGCCTTTTTCTGATTGGTGAAGGTGGCGTCGCTCGGCGGGGCCGTGCCGAGCAGCGACAAAGCGTAGAAGATTGTGGCCTCGTGGTCCTCGGGGATGCGCCGGGAAAGCTCCTCCAGCGCGCTTCTGTAAGCCAGGGCGCGCGCGCGGTGATCGAGCTTCTCTGAGTCACGGTAGAAGGCGCCGATCGCGGCGATGTATCCGCGTTCTCGCTCGGTCTTTCCGCCGAGCTCCTCCGCCTTCTTCGCGGCGGCCTTTCCCGCGGCGAGCTCCTCCGGGGTGGGCGGCGCCCAGATCGGATGATAGTAAGTCATGGCGATTCCCCATGACGCCATGCCGCAGGCGGCGTCCTTCTTTGCGACGGCCTCGAAGGACCGGCGGGACTCCTCATACCCGAAGGAGTGCAGGAGAGCCACCGCGCGCGTGAATTCCCTGGCGACCTCGGGGCTGCAGGACGTCGGAAAATTGACCGTACCGAAGTCCTCCGCATCGCCGTGGGAATGTTGGTGCTCCTGAGCCCGGGCCGTGGGGACAGAGAGCGCAGCGGCGACAGCGAAGGCGATCCAGGTTCCTGTTTTCCTCATGGCAACCTCCAAATTGAAAACGAACTCTTCGGAATCATGACACTTTCGTTCGCACTGGCTTCTGTCCTCTGCGATGCTCTCTCGGGACGATGATAATCAGAGCGAGAGAGGCAAGAACCAGAAGAGGCGCCGAGTACGTGCCGGCCAGAAGCCGAGACGAGTAGATTGAACCGAAAATGTGGCTGCAACCGTTGAGAAGCATGATTGTGCCGAAGACATATGACGCGCCGCGGGTCCACGGTGCTCCCTTGAACACGAACGGGGACAGCCCCAGGAGTAGCACAATGGCGCCGATGAGTCCCGTCAACCAGAGGCGAAATGTGAAGACCGGGATCGGCAGGAGAGGTGCGGCCTGGCGGATACGGAGAGCGATCGGGTTATAGAGGGAGAGAAAGTCGTGGGTTGCCTCGTCCAGGACATGAAGAGCGAGGCAGAGGGTCAGACCGAACCAGGCCCATCCGTGGACGCGGTGATTAGAATTGGTTGCGGACCCCATATCCCTTCGCCGCCGCAATGCAGGGCCGAGCCGAACCGAGCTCCGGACTAGCAACAGCCGGGCGTGGCCGCATCCGTCGGACGCTCCCTCGCTTTTTGGAGAAAGTCCTTCGCCCACCTCTTCCAGGCTTCGGACATCTGAGGAACGGCGAGTAACCGCTTGGCTTCTTGCCTATCACGGGTGTAGATGCGGAAGACGTCGCGTACGGTCAAGGCCGCATCGGGTCTCCCGACCACCCGGATTTCGTCTCCGGCTCCCAGTTCGCCCTCGGCGATTATTCGGAGGTACGCGCCGGGGCGCATCACTTCGGTGAACCGGCGTACAAACTGGTTGTCGTTCATTCGCACGCCAAGCCGCCAACAAGGGATCCGAGGCTCGGAAACTTCGAGAAGAGCGGTCCCGATCTCCCAACGCTCACCGATGAGCGCACCGTTCACGTCGATCCCTTCCGTCGTGAGGTTCTCGCCGAACTCGCCGTTTGCGAGCGGTCGGCCGATCTCCTTCTCCCACCACAGAGTGTCTTCGACGGCGTAGGCGTAGACCGCTTTGTCCGGACCTCCGTGCGCCACGCGGTCCGCCTGATCGTCGCCGGCCAGATTGACTCCTCGGGCCGCGATCCGGCCGGCGGCTGGCGCCTTCCAGATGGCGCTCCTGACATTGCGCCCGCCGTATTCGAACTCCCGTGGAGCACCGACGCTGACCGACAGAACTCTTCCCGAGGCAAGTGCCATAGCTTCGCTCCTGTTGTATTTTGGAGCGGCCCAGAAATCATCCTATCGCGCAGCCGGCTGGCGCTATTTCAAAAAGGCGGCGATCTCGGCGACGATCTCCTCGTGGTGTCCTACCCAGACGTGGCCACGCGAGTCTGATCGCGGCGCTACCCGTGGACTCTTGCCCGCCTTGATGCATGTGTTTCATCCCGCGGCGACGTGATTATCGGGGCGCGTCAGCGCCCGCGCGACATCTCACCGCGCAGGATCATGCAGGTGCTGGTCGCGAACGCCACCAGTGAGCCCTTGTCGTCGTGGATCTCGCATTCGAGGAGCGCCGTCGTGCGCCCGCCCTTCTTGACCTGTGCCCGGGCGGTGAGCCGGGCGGTCCAGATGGGCTTGAGGAAGTTGACCTTGAGCTCCAGCGTGGTGAACGATTCTCCGGCCTCGAGCGTGCTGTAGCAAGCGACGCCCATCGCGAGATCGGCGAGGTCGCACAGCACGCCGCCGTGGAGAGTCCCCATCGGGTTGGCGTGCCTGTTGTCGACATCGATCTCCAGGATTGCCTTTCCCTCGTCGAAGGCGACCGCGCGCATGCCGAGCAACCGCGCGATGGGCGGCGCAAATTCGCTCATGCCGTTCCGCCGCATCGCGTCGATATTCTTTTCGCGTGGTCCATCCATAGAGCCGTCCGACTTCGGTATACCGTTCATTTCATCAGAGCCACTTGAGCGGGTTTCTCGGCGTCCGTTTCTCGCGGGCCGCCCACGCTAAAATGACGACGTGATCCTCGCCAGTTGCTGACGCCGGTGGCGCGTTACGCCTCCGGCACCCGGCAGAAGTCCTCCGGGTCCGCACGCGAGCCGTCCCCGAAGACCTCGGTGTTTTGCACGTGCACGACGACGAGGTCTCCCTCGACACGCTCGACGACGCCGTTTCGCTCACATAACGAGCAGCAGACGACGGTCCCACGCATCGGGATCTCCGAACCGTCCGGGAGTCCCACGAAGCTCTCCTGACTGATGAAGCGGCCGTCTTCATGGGAGCACTCGGGTCTCCGGCCCGGGCAGTCCAGGATCCGGCACATGAAGCCCTTCGTCTTGTTCTCGCTCATGTCGCCCTGCGTCGAAATCTTACGTCGGAACAGAGGACAGGGGTCAAAGAAAGTCAGGATTGACTCGTTTCGGAGCAGAGCCGTTCTCGGATGCGCCGGCCGCGCGCCATCAAGGCCTTGCTCCCCGAGCGGCCGCTGGCCGTCGAGGTGTCCCGGCAAACCTTGCCGGCCGGTGTGAGACGCGAGGGCGCCGTTATTTGGGCAGCGAGTACTCGCCGTCGACTTTGTACGCCACGTTCCCGTCGGCGTTCGGCGTGCCTCCTCCTCCCGGGATCTGCTGTGCTACGGTTATGCAGGTCCGGGCTCGCCGCCACGCGACCTGTGTGGATGGTCGGGCCGGCCGCGAGCCATCTTGCCGGGGAGAGGACCTATGCCGACGAAACCGGTCATCCTGGTCGTTGACGACGACGCCGAGTCGCTGGCCTCTTTGCGTGACGCGCTGACGCGCCGCTTTGGAGCGGACTACCGCGTGGCGTCCAACGTGTCCGCGCGCGCGGCGCTCGAAGATCTCGAGCGAATCCGGGCTCTGGGCGTGAGCGTCGCGTTGATCATCGCGGATCAGTGGATGCCGGAGATCGAGGGCATCGAGCTGCTTGGCAGGGCGCATGAGATCCACCCGGCGGCGCAGCGCGCACTCCTCGTTGACTGGGGCGACCGCGCCGCCGCTCCGACGATTCTCCAGGGTTGCGCGTTCGGACAGCTCGAAAACTATCTGCGCAAGCCATGGTCCCCCCCGGAGGTCCATCTCTACCCGGCGATCGGCGAGTTCCTGGCGGAATGGACGAGGGCCCATGGTCCGCGCATGGAGCTCGTGCAGGTCATCGGAAGCGACCCGTCACGCCGGACCCACGAGGTCCGGGCGTTTCTCGAGCGAAGCGGCATCCCTCATGGCTTTTACGCGGCCGACTCGGACGCGGGCCGCGAGGCCCTGCGAGAGGTCGGGCTCGACGGCTCCCGCCTTCCCATCGTTGTCCTGCTCGACGGCCATGCCCTCATCGATCCATCCAACACGGAGATCTCCGACGCTCTGGGCGCGACCAACCTCGAAGAGCGCGACTGTGACCTCGCCATTGTGGGCGCGGGCCCGGCGGGCCTGGCGGCGGCGGTGTACGGCGCCTCCGAGGGGCTCGTGACCATCGTCGTCGAACGGGAAGCCGTGGGCGGACAGGCGGGGACGAGTTCCCTGATCCGCAACTACCTCGGCTTCCCGCGAGGCATCAGCGGCGGGGAGCTCGCGCAGCGGGCTTACGAGCAGGCCTGGCTCTTCGGAACGAAATTCGTTTTCGCCCGGGAGGGATTGCGCTTGCGCGCCGCTGGAGCGTCGCGAATCCTGACGCTCTCGGACGGAATCGAGATCACGGCCCGCACGGTCATCCTGGCCACGGGCGCGCGCTATCGGCGCCTGGACGTCCCGGGCGCCGAACGCCTGACGGGCGCCGGCATCTTCTACGCGACGCCGGGCGACGCCCGGGCGCTGAAAGACAGGGAGATCTTCGTCGCGGGAGGTGGAAACGCCGCGGGCCAGGCGGTCATTTTTCTTGCCAGCGGCGCTCGCAAAGTTACCCTCCTCGTCCGGGGCGACTCGCTCGAGAAGGGAATGTCGGACTACCTGATCCAGCAGATCCTTCGGCTCCCGAACGTGGAAGTTCGCCTGCGGACCCAGGTCGTGGGCGTGGTCGGAGAGCACTCCCTGGAAGGCCTCACGCTGAAAGACGAGGCCTCGGCCCAGACCGAGACGGCCGCTGCCGCGGCCCTGTTCGTGCTGATCGGCGCGGATCCGCAGACGGAATGGCTCGCCGGGACTCTGCAGCGGGATCCGCACGGATTCATACTGACGGGACCCGGCGTGCGCCGCGCGGAGGCCCTCTGGAACCTCGATCGGCCGCCCACGCGGCTGGAGACCAGCATCCCGGGCGTCTATGCCGTCGGCGACGTGCGCCACGGCTCCGTCAAGCGGGTCGCGTCCGCTGTCGGCGAAGGCGCCGTGGCCGTCCAGTACGCGCACGAATACCTCGCGGGGCGGTATTTCCCGGGAACCGGCGTGTATTCCCTCGCGGATCTGAAAGTGGGCATCCCCAGACAATAGGGAGCCCGGAACTTCGAGATTCTCTCGTGGCTAGTCCGCCCACCTCCACCCGCGCCTGACACACCACCTGGGCAATAATGTAAGACTTCTCTGAAGACGGGTTTCTTCGCGCAAACGAAGTCGATGAGGAGCCTTAGATCAATCAGCCTCCTTTTCGTGGCCCTCATCGAGCTTCTCGGCGTACCAGATGACATTCATGTTCCCTATGTGGTCGCACTGCGAGGATAGACCGGTCCCCGGTAGGTCACGAGAGGCTGAGACACCTGTTACGCCGACCTCGATGACCCTGACGATCCGGCCCGAAGCAACGGCATGTACCGCTCCCGAACGATCCCGTGGTGATGGAGCTCGTGACCCGCGATGTGGAACGCCAGACCGCGCGCCGTGACGTCGTATCCGTTGGCGACGCCCCGCCGCAGCCACGCCTCGGAATCGAGCCCGAGAAAAAGCGTGACGGAAGCGTTTCGGACGGCCTCGTAATCCGCCAGCAGCTCGCGCATCGGCCGCGAGTCGAAGGATCCCATCTGCGCGTAGGCCTTCTCGTCGAACCCGGGAAGCGGGCGCGTATCTCCGCGCGCGATGCATAGCGCCCGGTAGGCATAGACGCGCTCGTCGTCGGCGAGATGGCCGAGCACCTCCCGGATCGTCCACTTGCCGGAGCCGTAAGTCAGAAGGCCGCCTTCTTCGCCGAACTCCTCGAAGAGATCTACCGTCTGCCGGCGCTGCCGCATCAGCGCGGCGACCGCGTCGTCTCCTTCGACGAGATCGATGTCCGCCTGGCCGTAGTCGGCAAACTCCCCTTTCAGCGGACGGCCGGAGCTGCGGTTCGCGAGCATGTGAGGTCCAGGCGGCGGATTATCCCACCTCGTCTCCGGGCGGCGCATCTGGGTCTTATGAACCTTGACGCTCCGACAATCTAAGGCGAGATTCATCGCCGTGGCGATACCCGAACCGACGGTGACTGCGCCTGCTCCACCGCCTCCCCGCCTGAAACCGCCGGCCTTAGAGGCTCTACCGCGATAATCCGTTGGAGCTGAAAGAGAGAGTGAGGTCAGTCTTTCCTTCTGCAGACAGGGTTGATATTTCGCGTTGACGTCTCCGCATCGCGCGGATAGCATCGAGCCTCATTCGGCGGCGCGCAAAACGATGATCGGACAGAATGTCTCACACTACCGTGTGACGGCGAAGCTGGGCGCCGGCGGGATGGGTGTCGTTTACGAAGCCGAGGATACGCGGCTCGGCCGGCGCGTGGCGCTCAAGTTCCTCCCGGCCGAGCTCGCGCAGGACGTCCCCTCGCTCCAGCGCTTCCAGCGGGAGGCCCGCGCGGCATCGGCGTTGAACCATCCCAACATCTGCACCGTGCACGCGATCGAGGAGCACGAGTCGCAGCACTTCATCGTGATGGAGCTTCTCGAGGGGCAGGCGCTCTCGGCGATGATCAGCTCGGGGCCCCTGGAGATCGGAACACTCCTCGACCTGGCGATCCAGATCGCCGACGCGCTCGAGTCGGCGCACGGAAAAGGCATCGTGCATCGGGATCTGAAGCCGGCCAACATCTTCGTCAATTCCCGCGGACAGGCGAAGATCCTGGATTTCGGGCTGGCGAAGATCGGCATGGCGCGCCCGGCCCCGGACGCCTCGGGGATGGTGACGATGGCGCGCGCCGACGATCTGACGAAGGCGGGAACCACGATGGGCACCGTGTCCTACATGTCGCCCGAGCAGGCGCGCGGACAGCTGACCGACGCGCGGACCGATCTCTTTTCGCTGGGCGCCGTGATCTACCAGATGGCCACCGGATCTCCTGCGTTTCCGGGAGAGACCTCCGCGATCATCTTCGAGGCGATCCTGAACCGCGAGCCCGCGGCCGTGAATCAGGTCAATCCCCGGCTGCCCGCCGGCCTGAACCGCATCATCGCCCGCGCCCTGGAGAAAGATCGCAACCTCCGCTACCAGACCGCCAACGACATGAAGGCGGACATGCTGAGGTTGAAGCGCGACATCGATTCCGGCAGCGGCCGGGTGCCGGCAGCCAGTGAAGCCGCCCGCGAGCCGGCCAAGGCGGCGGGAAAATCGGTGGCGGTCCTCTATCTCGAGAACCTGAGCGGTGTGAAAGAAGACGAGTACCTCCGCGACGGCGTGACCGAGGACATCATCACCGAGCTCTCGAAGATCAAGAGCCTGAAGATCTTCTCGCGCCCCACGGTCCTGGCGTATCGCGACAAACCAGTGACGCCGGCCCAGATCGGCCAGCAGCTGGGCGCGGCCTACGTCCTTGGCGGGAGCCTTCGCCGCGCCGGAACGAGGCTGCGGATCAACGCCCAGCTGGTGGACACTCACACTGATTTCCCGGTCTGGTCCGAGCGGTACGACCGGGAAATGCAGGACGTCTTCGAGCTGCAGGACGAGATCGCGCGCAAGATCGCCGAGGCCCTGCGGATCACCCTGACGCGCCAGGATGAAGAGGCGCTGGCGGCGAAGCCGACCGACAATCTCCAGGCCTACGACCTCTATCTCCGCGGGAAGAGTTACCTGCGCCGGCTGACGCGCCAGGACCTGGAGTTCGGCCTCCAGATGTTCGAGAACGCCGTCTCGGTGGATCCCCAGTTCGCCCTGGCCCACGCCGCGATCGCCAACGCCTGCGCCCAGTATCACTACCACTACGAGCGCGAGAAGAAGTGGATCGACCGGGCGGTCGCGGCGAGCCAGCGGGCCAGCGCCTTGAGCAAGAACACTCCGGAAGTCCTGGTCGCCGAGGGCTGGATCCTCTACGCCGAGGGGAAGTACGACCAGGCCAGCCGCTGCGTGCGCCAGGCAATCGACCGGAAGGCGGACTGCGAGGGGGCTTACTACCTCCTGGGCCGGACTCTCTTCGCCGCCGGCCGTTACCAGGAAGTCCTGGACATGGCCGACGACGCCATCGCCGCTTCGGGGGAGGACTACAACATCTACGTCCCGATCATCAACGCGCTCGGCGCTTTGGGAAAGGGTGAAGCGCGGCGGGTCTACATGCAGCGGCGGTCCCAGTTCCTCGAGGCCCACTTGAGGAAAGTGCCGGAGGACGCCCGCGCGCGAATTCTGCTGGCCACCGATTACGCGGAAGTCGGCAGGTCCGAAGACGCCATGCGGGAAGCGGCGCTCGCGATGGCGCTGCGGCCGAACGAAGCAACGGTCCTCTACAACGTCGCCTGCGTGTTCTGCCTCCTGAATCGGAAATCGGAGGCGATGGACGCACTGAAGAAAGCGTGGGAGGCCGGCTTCAAGGACCCGAGCTGGACCCGCCGCGACCCCGACCTCGAACTGCTCCGCGGCGACCCGGAATTCGAGCGCCTCTACCCCGCCACCGAATAGCCGGTGGTATCATCGCCTCCCGAAAACAACGAAGGAGGAAGACATGAAGGTCAGAACGGCCCTGGCATTCCTGGCGGCGGTGGCGGTGGCGGCTGCGGCGGCAGCGCAAACGAAGCAAACGGGCACGGCCCAGTGCGGCAAAGGAAACCCGGAACAGATGATCGAGGTTGGCGACAAGCCCAACCACTTCATGGGAGTCAGCAAGTCCACATGCACCTGGACCACGCCGATGGATACCGCGGGGCTGAAATCGAAGGACGGCTACAGTGTCGCCGCCATCGACGCGACCGGCAACAATTCCAGCAGCCACGGTGTCCACGTCAGCACGATGGACAACGGAGACAAGATCTACGTCAAGTTCCAGGGGACCGGAACCTCCAAGGACGGCGCCACCCAGACCGACTCCGGCAAGTGGAGCTACACCGGAGGCACCGGCAAATTGAAGGGCATCAAAGGCGGCGGCACCTACAAAGGCAAAGGCAACCCTGACGGCTCCGTAACCTACGAAATCGCGGGCGAATACACCGTAGGCAAGTAAGCCGCCATTCTCCAAAGCTTCCTCCCTCTCCCGGCGGAGAGGGAAGGGGCGCTACGCTGGAGGTGGATGAAGGAGGAGCCAGGCCCAGTTAGCAGCCAGGAGGAGGAGGGCAGCTGAGCGTGGGGCCGGTCCGGAGAGACGCGGCTCCGGCAGAGGCCGGCCAGCCACGGAGGCTGCGGCCACGACGGTGCCGCCGAGAAGGAAGACCAGAGCGCCGAGAGTCGCCAGCGGGTTGAACGCGATTGCTCCCGGCAGGTCCAGACGCGCCAGCGCCAGCACCGCGTGCGCGGTTCCACAGGTGGGACAGGGCAACCCTGTCAGGTCGCGGAAGAGGCAGCCGGGCAGGAGCGGGGCCCATCGCCCCGCGAAGGGGGCAAGAAGAACCGCCACGAGCGCGGCCGCTCCCCAGATCAGGCCCAGAGGTCTCGACGGAACGGAAGGTCCCCCGCTTTGCTCCTGGCCCCGGTCAGTGGTGACCATAGCGGGAGAACAAGGCCGCCCCAACGGCGAGGGCAATCAGGATGAGGCCGCCGCAACAGACGACCGCCGGGATCAGGACCGCCGCCACGGCCTTCCCGGAGGTCGTCCGGTGAAGGCGCTCGACGCCCTGCACCGCCAGCACGATCCACCAGACAACCGCGACCAGGCCGCCAACGAACGGAACGATGCTCGCGATGCTCGACGCCTCCGAGTAGCAGACGGCACGCAGGGTCCCCTCGAATCCGGACCGCGAGTTTTGCAGAGCGCCGACGAGCATGCAGCACAGATGCAGGATAGCCGCGCCGAGGAAGAGGGCGAGCGCGATGGCAAAGGGGGCCACGATCAATCGCACGACCAGCCCCGCTCCTCCGAACCTTCCCATCGTCCCAAAGCGCCGCTGGAAAAACTCGGGCAGGACCGGTACGGCGATGAACCTTTGGAGAATTCCCTGGACAGCCATCGAGAGCCAGCAAATCGCCGTGCCGAAGAGGATCGGAGACGCGGAGTCGCCGCCCTCCCGCACCCGGCCCCAGGCCTCCGCGGGCCGGGTCACGAAAAGACCCAGTGTGTCGAAGAAAGATGGGACGAGCCCCCGCGTCTCGCGCTCTTCCCAGGGGAGAGGGTTTGAGGGAGGAACGGGTCCCGGCGGAACCGTGGACATCTTCGACCTCCTCGCAAGCCGGCGCGTCCCGGCGTTTGGACCGATGGGTACCCGATACATTATCAAGAGAAGTCTCATCCGAGTGACTCCAGCCGGACGCGATAGAGTATCGGCCCAGCGACAGCGCCCAGGTGAAGCAGCGGAGCAGCCCTCGGGCTTTGAGGAGGAGACGTTGCTCGGAAGAACGGTTTCGCATTACCGGATCCTGCGTCAGCTCGGCGCCGGCGGCATGGGCGTGGTGTACGAGGCGGAGGACACGCGGCTCAGGCGGAACGTCGCGGTGAAGTTTCTCTCCGCGCAGCTCGCGCAGGACGCGCCGATGTTGGAGCGGTTCGAGCGCGAGGCGCGCGCGGCCTCGGCCTTGAACCACCCCGGCATCTGCACGGTGCACGCCATCGAACAGGAAGAGGGGCAATCGTTCATCGTGATGGAGCTCGTGGACGGCGAACCGCTTTCGTCGCGAATGGCCGGCCAGCCGATGGAGATCGGGCAGCTGCTCGATTTCGGCATCCAGATCGCCGACGCGCTCGAGTCGGCGCACGGGAAGGGCATCGTCCATCGCGACCTGAAGCCGATGAACATGATGGTGACCTCGCGCGGCCAGGTCAAGATCCTCGATTTCGGCCTGGCGAAGATCGACCGCGCCGATTCGCCCAATGCCGAGACGGTTTCCCCGACGGCGCCCCCGCGGCGCGGAGAACTGACCGAAGCCGGGACCGTCTTCGGCACGATCCACTACATGTCGCCCGAGCAGGCGCGCGGCCTGCCGACTGATGCGCGAACCGACCTCTTCTCGCTCGGCGCGATCCTCTACCAGATGGCCGTCGGCGACCGGCCCTTCGAGGGCGACACCCAGGCCGTGGTCTTCGACGCCATCCTGAACCGCGACCCGCGGCCGCTCGCGGAGGCGAACCCGGCGATGCCCGAGGCGCTCGGCTCGATCCTCGAGAAGGCGCTCGAGAAGGACCGCAGCCTCCGCTACCAGACCGCCACCGAGCTCAAGACCGACCTCCTGCGGTTGCGCCGCAAGCTCGAAGGCCGCGCCAGCGCGGCCTCGCTCTCGGATTCCAAGCCGTCGGCGCGCCCCGCGGTGCGTTCGATCGCCGTGCTCTACTTCGAAAACCTCTCGAAAGAAAAGGAAGACGAGTATCTGCGCGACGGCATCACCGAGGACATCCTGACCGACCTGTCGAAGATCAACGGCCTGAGCGTCTTCCCGCGCACGACCGTGCTCGCATTCCGCGACCAGAAGGTGACCGCGGCGGACGTCTGCCGGCAGCTCTCGGCGGGCTATGCGCTCGAGGGGAGCCTGCGCCGCGCCGGAAACCGGCTGCGAATCAACGCACAGCTCGTGGACGCATCGACCGGCTTCCCGGTCTGGTCGGAGCGCTACGACCGTGAGATGTCCGACATCTTCGAAGTGCAGGACGAGATCGCCCACAAGATCGCCGAGGCGCTGCGCATCAAGCTCACGCCCCAGGAGCAGGCGGAGCTCGCCGCCAAGCCGACCGAGAACCTCCAGGCCTACGATCTCTACCTGCGGGGCCGCAGCTACGCCCGCCGGCGCACGACGAGGGACATGGAGTTCGCCCTTCAGATGTTCGAGAACGCGGTCGTGCTCGACCCCAACTTCGCGCTGGCCTGGGCGGCGATCGCCAACGGCTGCGCCCACGCCCAGTACTGGTCCGGCGGCCGGGGACAGTACATGGAGCGCGCCCAGACGGCGTCGCTGCGGGCCGTGGCCCTCGCCCCCGACATTCCCGAGGTTCTCGTCTCGCAGGCCTGGATCCTCTACGCCGGTGGCCGGTACGAGGACGGCGAGCGGCTGACCCGCGCGGCGATCGCGCGCAAGCGCGACTGCGAAGGAGCGTATTACCTCCTGCTGCGATCGCTCTTCGCCTCCGGCAAATACAAGGAAGTCGCCGCCCTGGAGGAGGAGGCGATCGAGGCCGCGGGAAGCGACTACAACGTTTACATTCCCATCATGAACGCGCTCGGGGCGTTGGGAAAGGCGGACGCCGTGCGCAACATCCGGCTGCGGCTCCTCCAGGCGCTCGAGAACCACCTGCGCGAGGTGCCGGAGGACGCGCGGGCGCGGATCCTCCTCGGAGGTATGTACTCCCAGGAGCATCGCACCGAGGACGCGATCCGCGAGACGAATCTCGCGATGGTGTTGCGCCCGAACGAGGCCACCGTGCTCTACAACGCCGCCTGCACCTTCTGCAATATCGGCAGGAACGCGGACGCGATCGACGCGCTGCGAAAGGCCTGGGAGGCCGGCTTCCGGGACGCCGACTGGACGCGCCGCGACCCCGACCTCGCCCCCCTGCGCGGCGACCCCGAGTTCGAGAAGCTCTACCCCGCGCCAAACCCAGCCCCCTGAGCCGGCCGGCTCGCCCGCTCGGGCTTGAGGAGGCGAGGTTCACCCGGTTTGTTGCTTGGCAGGATCCCTCTTCAGCTGTGAATAATACAGGCCCGACCCCACTTGACCCTCTCCCCCACGTCTTCCCGGAGAGCTGGCCCTCGCGTCGGACGCCCTCACCCCAACGTCATGCCGGTCTTCCCGGAGCACCAGGACTTACCTCATCTCTTTGTAATATCCACCCCACAAAGTCTCCCTCAAACTCGCCGACCTTCTCAGCATCACGGTGCAGAATAGAGCGAACGGTGAATCTGCCGCGGCCCTTCCGCTTGAGGGCATCAGCAAAACGACGCCACGCCGCGGCATCGGCGATTGCAGCCGAGGCGGTAAACCTGCCGGTGATCGGCCGCTCATAAGTCATGGTGTTCTTCTGAATGACAATACGGACATTCAGTTGCTCCTTCTCCAATCGGAGGTACATCAGCGCCCAGGCCGACAGGATAGCGACGGCTGAGGCACTGCCGCCAAAGACGGTTTCGCGGTGATTGATGTTTGGCGCCAACGGAGCGGCCAGTGTGACGCCGCTGTCTGTAGCCTCCACAACCTCCACTTCCATCGCTCTCGAAAGCGGAATGTGTTCATGCAGATATTTCTGCAAGGCGGCAATATCCATCAAGCGGTGTTCCTCCGATTACCAACAGCGGTTGCGGAGGCGAGGCCTGGGGAGGTTGCTAATTGGCGGCGCGGTAGACTCTTGTCGCCCACAACCAACGACTGCCCTTCTTCTTAATTTCTATCTGACCTTTGGCCAGGAGGTCGTCGATCAGATTCAAGTGAGGCAATAAGTCGCTGCCGAGTGGATACCATTGTTCCGTAATCAGCTCCACTCTCGCGAAGTGAGCTCGCGCAGCATCTAAGATTCTGGATTCACTCGAGAGCGTTAGAACAGGAAAGAACATTTCCCCCCGCGGGGTGAGAAACTCCGGGGCTTCCGATAGGATGCGTACTATCCATCGCGTCCCATCTTCCCCGGCATCGCTAGGAATATGAGGCGGATACCAGCGCGAGTGCCGGGCAATCGGCTCGGACATGCCGGCAACATCATCCACAATCAGATCAAATCTCATTCCTGCCCACGGCTCGAACAGGCTGCCGCATCGGCAATCGATGGCGAGCTGGAGATGCTCGGCATTCCGGCGGGCCAATGTTACCGCTTCGGCGCTGATATCCGAGGCATAGACTGCGGCCCTCGGTAAGATCAATTTTGCCAAGGCCACGGCAACGATCCCGCACCCGCAGCCGAGATCCAGCGCCGAGGTAGCGTCCTTGTTGGCAAATCCTCGCACACCGCCCAGCAGCAAAGTCGTCGTGCTCGTAGGACGGAAAACGTCTGAATTGGTCGCTACGACAATGCCTTGCATGTCACCAAGGTCTCTGTCCTTGTACTCAAACGTTTCCGACAAGGTGGTCATTCACCTTCCCCCGGAGCAGGCCTGAGTCGGTCGTCGGCCGCTCCTCGAGTCGATCTTGCAGGATCGTACTCTGAAGGCGAAAGTACCATTCACTAAGACTGATCCCGTCCCATTGTCGTCTCCCTCCCCCGGCCTGGCGCAGTTCGAAAGTACCATCATACAAGACCGACCCCTTTTCCACCCCGCGTCTCTAGAGCCTGACACCATGTCTTCGTCCCGCAGCTCCGGAGGCGTCGAACACTTGGGCCAGGTTCTTCTCGGTCTCTCCGATGTCCTTGCTCACCACGCACGCCGGGTCGAGGCGGTAGAGGGTCGGGAATGCATTTGGCTGAGGGATTACCGTTCGTCGCATCCAGCGTAAGAGCTGGGTTTCGAGACGAACGAAGCGGTTGCCATGGACGCCTTGCGGCGCTCTTTCGACGTGGATGTCTTTGGACAGGTCGCCGTGATCCAGGCGTTCCTGCCGCTGATCCGCCGGGGTCGTCAATGGGGTCGTCAATGGGGTCGTCAATGGGGTCAACCGTGTGCTTCCTGTATTAATGACTCTCGAGTTCCGCGGCCAGCCGCGCGATTCGCCTGCGTAAGTCGTCAATGGGGTCAACCGTGTGCTTCCTGAGTCGTCAATGGGGTCAACCGTGTGCTTCCTGTATTAATGACTCTCGAGTTCCGCGGCCAACCGCGCGATTCGCCTGCGTAGGCCTGAGTCGGTCGTCAGCTGCTCTTCGAGTCTCAGCACACCTCGAGCGAAAGTGGACTCCTCCCTGCCGAAGTAGTTCGCCATCCGCGAGACGGGAATCGTGTTCGTGGCCCGGCCCAGATATGCGGCCACCAGCCGGGCGCGAGACAGGGCCCTCTGCCGGCTTCCCGTTGCCAGATCCTCCAACCGGACGCCCAGGTCCGCAGCCACGGTGGCCACGATCCTCGCTTCCGTAAGCCTTCGGATGGCAGGCGCCGTTCCCGCAGCTCGCAGGAGACGCTCGGCAAACCGTTCGTCTCCCTTGATCGCCTGTGCGTATCGTCAATGGGGTCAACCGTGTGCTTCCTGTATTAATGACTCTCGAGTTCCGCGGCCAGCCGCGCGATTCGCCTGCGCAGGCCTGAGTCGGTCGTCAGCTGCTCCTCGAGTCTCAGCACACCTCGAGCGAAAGTGGACTCCTCCCTGCCGAAGTAGTTCGCCATCCGCGAGACGGGAAACGCGTTGGTGGCCCGGCCCAGATATGCGGCCACCAGCCGGGCGCGAGACAGGGCCCTCTGCCGGCTTCCCGTTGCCAGATCCTCCAACCGGACGCCCAGGTCCGCAGCCACGGTGGCCACGATCTTCGCTTCCGTAAGCCTTCGGATGGCAGGCGGCGTTCCCGCAGCTCGCAGGAGACGCTCGGCAAACCGTTCGTCTCCCTTGATCGCCTGTGCGTAGGCCTTCACGCTCTCGTACGTCTCCTCGACCCTTTCGCCCATCAGCTTTCGGTACCGGGCGACCGCGATCCGTCGGGTCGGACCGAGCAACGGGAGAACATGGTCCAGGTCCAACCACTGCGGACCCTGCCCCCGCCGGAAGTACCGATCGCTCGACCACGCATAATCCTGAGGCCTCCTCGCCAGGCCCGCCTCCACGGGATTGCTATGGATGTATCGAATCAGCGCGAGCAGGTATCGGTCCTTCTCGATCAGGAATGCCTTGTACCGCCCCTGGAACAAGTGTCCGACGCGGCCGTGCCGCCGGTTGAACCACTGCGTATACGCTGACTGAAGCGCAAGCATCACGCGAGACAGCGTCACCGGACCTCGCTCCACAGCCAAGTGCAGATGGTTCCCCATCAGGCAGTAGGCCAGAACGCGCAGCCCGAACCTCTCGCGGCACCGGATCAGCCGGTCCAGATACTCCTGCCGGTCACGATCGTCCCGGAAGACCGCCTTGCGCTCGTTGCCCCGAGCAATAACGTGATAGACGGCCCCCTCCGCCTCCAGTCGCAACGGCCGCGCCATCTATCAATAATACAGGAAATACACGGTTGACCCCATCTCTCCACCATCTCTCCAGGGCCAGACTCTCAACGACGAGACCCCCGCCGGCCTCCATCCGCAGTCGGGGGCGGTCGTGGGCCACAAGACGGGCTCCACCTCATCGGTCCAGCACGACGCGGCAGTCGTCCACCTGCCCGACGGGCGGGAATACGTCCTCGTCCTCCTCGCGAACGACTTCGGCGCGAACGAGGAGGGTCGGCGAAAGGTCGTCGAGGCCGCGCGCAGGATCTCGCGCGCCGTCTGGGAGGCGATGATCGCGCCGTGAAGAGCGGCGCCGTTCTCGGTCTCCTGGAGAAGACCGAGGCGAAACGGGGTCAGACCAGGAATCCTGATGTCGCGGAGCGAAGCCCTCTGGAATCGTCTCGATTTGGGGAAGGAAGAGGGTCCGGCGCTGCTACCGCTCGACCTCATAACGCAGACGAACGACGCCGTCCGGATACTTCTTCGATGATCGCAGGCGGAGCGGGACGTCGCGATGGCGTGGCGCGACGAGCGGGATCCCCTCGCCGATGAAGATCGGGATGACGTGGATGTCGAACTCATCGATCTCACCGGCATCCAGGAACGAGGCGATCAAGCTGCCTCCGCCCATCATCCAGATGTGTTTGCCAGGCGTTGCCCGCAGCCGCCGGGCAAACGCCTTCACCGGTTCCCTCACGAATTTCGCGCCCTGAGCCGCTCGTTTGGGAGGATTCCGCGAGAACACATAGTTGGCAACCTTCGTGTCGAACAGCCCCTTCGTCTTGCCCCTCTCCCTGTAATAGTCCAGGAGCCAGTCGTAGGTCTTGCGACCCCACAGGATCGTGTCGATCGTCTGGTAGAACTCGCGCATGCCGTAGTCGAGGTGGGGCCGCCGATTGAGCCACTCGACATCGCCATCAGGCCTGGCAATAAAGCCGTCGGCGCTCGTCGCGATGTAAACGATGATCCTTCTACTTCTTCCCACGGATTCCCGAACAGGCTGTGTAATGGGCAGATGGGGTCAACCGTGTACTTCCTGCATTACGCCTTGCGCTCGTTGCCTCGACCGAGGAGGTGACAGACGGTCACCTCCGCCTCCAGCCGCAACGGCCGAGTCATCCGTCGATAATACAGGAGATACACGGCTGACCCCACTCCAATCCTTAATTGTACCAACCTGCAAGACTCACCCAAACTCTTTCCTTTGCCACGATAAGTCTCTGCTCCAGAAGTTTGTACGAGGAAGGGGGTCAGTTTGTACGATCGTACTTAACCTGATCTGAGTCGGGTTACGAGATCGTCGCAGAGGTTGCGCAGGCGCTTGTCGGCGAGCTTTCGCTCCTCCAACCTCGACACGTTCCTTGCCATCGTCGACGTGTCGCGGCGGAAGTCCTTGCGCGCCGATGGGGTCGATCGTGTATTCATGCATTTTGGCCCGGAAATACACCGATACACGATTGATCCCACTACCCACCACTACCCAGGCAGCGGCCATCGGTCAATAAATACAACAATACACGGCTGACCCCATAACTCCCCTTCATCGGCTTAATACCCGATTTTAAAGCCTGACTCCATCTCCTACCTGAGCCGCCGGAATCCAGCTCAATCGCCGAGCCCGGCTTGCGCGAGGAACCCCGCGAGGCGGCGGTCCACCTCGGGCGCCATCGCGCCGAGGCTTTGCCGCACGAGCGTAATCGAGACGTCCGGCTGGATCGCCCGCGCCTGCTCGACGAACTTGCGCGCCTCGTCCAGGCTCCCCGCCGCGGCCGCGTTCGCCGCGCACCAGAGGTATCCCCAGTAGTAATTCGGGTTCAACGCGGTCAGGCGGCGCGCCAGGGCCAGCCCGCTGTCGTAGCGGCCGGCGTTCAAATGCGCGGCCGAGCCGATGTCGTAGAACAGGTATTCGGCCGGATCATGCGGGGACAGGCGCATCGCCCGCTCGATTTGCGCGATCGACTCGTTCGCGTCACGGCCGGTCATGCACCACACCCACGCGTGGATCATCAGCGCCCAGATCGAGCTGGGATTGAGCTCGAGGGCGCGCCTGGCGTCTTCGAGCGCCGGGCCTCCTTCACCGATCCGCCCGACCGTCATCAGCATCCAGGCGAGGAAGGCGTGCGCTTCGGAATCCATGGGGTCCAGGGCCACGGCGCGGCGCGCCTGCTCGAGGCCTTTCGCCAGACCCTGATCGGGCGAGTCGGTCCAGCTGTGCACCACTTCCCAGATCGACAGCTCGGCCAGGCGCGCCAGCGGCGAGGCGAAGCTCGGGTCGAGCGCGACCGAGCGCTCGAGGAGCCGGCGCGCCTCGGCCGCTCCCTCACGCGTGAAGCTCTCGACCAGCGGAACCGCCCGCTGATACAGGCCCCAGGCCTCGAGGCTCTCGGGCGGGCGGCGGCGCGCGCTGGCGTGCTCGACGCGATGAAGGTCGCTGACGATCGATGCCGCGATCGCCTCGCTGATCTCGTCCTGCACCGCGAAGACGTCGGAGATCTCGCGGTCGAAGGTCCTCGCCCAGACTTGTTGCCCGGTCGCGGCCTCGACGAGCTGCGCCGCGATGCGCACACGGGCGCCCGCCTTCCGAACGCTTCCCTGGACGAGGTAGCGCACGCCGAGGTCCGCCGCAATCCGCTTTGGGTCCGATGTCTTTCCCCGGAACCCAAAGCTCGAGTTGCGCGAAACGACCGGGAAACTGCGCCACAGCGAAAGCCGCGTGATCAATTCGTCGGCGAGGCCATCGGCGAAGTACTGCTGCTCCGGATCGCTCGACAGGTTTTCGAACGGGAGCACTGCGATGGCCGGACGGCCCCCGAAGCCGGACACGGGCGCGAAGGCGGGAGCCGCTCCGCCGCTGATCGCCTCGAGCCCGTGGACGATCTCCGCTGCCGTCGGACGATCGGCGGGGTTCTTCTCCAGCATGCGGAGAATCAGCGCGGGCAACTCGCCGTGCGCCGAGTCGAGCGGCGCGGGCGCCTGCGACATCACCGCTCTCAGGTATCCGGCTGTCGTTTCCGCCCGGAAAGGGTACCGGCCCGAAGCCAGCTCGTAGAAGACGAGGCCGAGCGAAAAGACGTCGGAAGGGTGGCCGACCGCGTCGCCGCAGGCCTGCTCGGGCGACATGTATCGCACGGTGCCCATCACCTGCCCGGGGGTGGTGTACTGCGATGCCGTGGCGTCGGAATCGCCGGCGCGGGCGTCCGCGAGCCGTGCCAGGCCGAAGTCGAGCACCTTGATGTATCCGTCGTCGCGAACCATGATGTTCTCGGGCTTCAGGTCGCGATGCGTGATGCCCGCCGCGTGCGCCGCGGCGACCGCTTTCGCCATCTGTCCGAGCCGCTCGAGGAGGCTCGGTGTATCCGCCTCCTGGCCGATGAGGGTGCGCAGCGTGGCGCCGGAGACGACCTCCATGACGATGAAATGGCCAGCCGCGCTTTCGCCGATGTCGTGGACCGTGACGATGTGCGGATGGTTCAGCGCCGAGGCCGCCCGCGCTTCCTGGATGAACCGCCGGACCCTCTCCGCGTCCCGGGTGGCCTCGGCCGGCAGAAGCTTGATCGCCACTTTTCGTCCGAGCCTCGTGTCCTCGGCCAGCCAAACCTCGCCCATCCCGCCGGCGCCGAGGCGCGACAGGATGCGGTAGTGCGATACACCGATGTCGGGAAGCTGCTGGCTCATCGCCTCGTTCAACTTTTCGGGTCGGGCAGGCGGATATCGTATCTCGTAAGCCGCGCCGGTCGGGGTCGGATCAACGGGAGGGGTTTTTATGAGATCGAGCCCCGAGAGACCGTCCGCGCGGACTCACGCAGGCTCAGTGGAACAGGGAGAGGCCGCGAGGAACACGGGCGCGGGGCTCCGAACTCGGCACCACGCGCTAATACCACAATACACGACTGACCCCACTTCTTTCCACTTCCACTGCTGTCCAAGACAGCCACGAATCGGCGATTCGACCGCACCTAAGCCACTGAAAACACGTGAGGCATAACCAGGAGCCCAGGAGGAGGTCTCCCATCACGTTCGGATGCTGTCCAAGACTGCCGCGCCGGGCCGAATGGAGTGGAAGAGACGCCGACGTTACCGAATGCTGCCGCAGGCAGGGTTTTCCGCGATCCCGAGGGCTATCCGTCCGGGGTCCAGCCTGCGGATGCTGTCCAAGACCGGCCCGACGAAAACCGATTTTGGACAAGAGTGTTCCACTTCTTTCCGATGGTACTTAGGCTGAAGCTTTGGACGAGACCCGCGCAGAGGCGTTTGACTTCTTTCTCGGTGCGCACCCGCACAACTCCATCGCTATCCCCGAAAAACGTTTTCGTTGTGCCATTTGAGTTGTGCGGGGCTGGGCCACTCCAAATCGTCAACTGGGAGTTGGATTAGCTGACCGCTCAGAGGGTAATAACTTCGGCCGTTCTCAAATTCTTCTCGTAAGCGCACGCTCACCTCGAAATGGTGATCGGGAGTGACCGTCACGTAGCCTCGGTCAAAGAGAGAGTGGATGTCGCGGCGCAGAAGAAGGCCGTTGGAGACGTCATGAGTCCCTTGGTCCGAATAAGGCCGAATATGGATTGCCTCCAGTGCAGGAAGGGAATGCTCGCCGGTTACGGCGCAGGCTCGCGAGTAGGCATCCATCACGGCCATACGGAAGATGCCCTGCCCGAGGCGCGGTCTTACGAGGACGGGGTCGCCATACCGATCAGGCATATCGACCGCCGGAGCTTCAAAGAGTTGGCCTGACCGGGCACGACACTCGTGGTAGATCCGTAGGCCTTCGCCAGCGCTGAGATCGTAGTACTCGCCCCGAACATTTTGCCTAGCCCAGTCCTCGGGTTGTCTGACCCAGTCTCCTCGGTCGAAGAAGACTGGGTCGCTGATCATCAGGCAGCCGACCACCTGGTCACCGGAAAGAACGTTGGGCGGTCGCGGTTGGTACTTCTCGATTCGGTTGAGAAAGGCTGAAAGGCTTGGAGCGCCGTTCTTCTCCCCAAAGGATTCCCAAGCGAGCCAGGCAGGAGCCACGGATGAGCGCGCGAAATACCCATACCCGGCCACAACGTAGTAAGGCTTCTTGAGCTTGAAGAAGAAGGGTGCTCCAGGTTTGATGCGCCGAAGGGGCTGGGTCGCGGACGGGAACCAGAAATTCACCTCGTCGAACTTCCGGTCATGGAGGAACTGATACCAGTCGAAGTCTGTGTTTGCTACGTAGCCTTCCATGAAAGGAACGTCCTATAGCCCGTGGCCTAGCCGTCCGGTTCCCATTAAAGATCTCCTCACAGTGGCAGAGAGGAGGGTGAGTGCTGAAGTCATGCATTGCTTCCAAACGCCGTACTCACCAGCGCCGTCAACTCTGCTTTGTGCACCATGGCGTTGCCGGTGGCGGGGCTGGCGCTGGGGGGGCGACCGGCGTAGCGGAGGGGCGCCGATGAGAGGAGAGGGGCGACGCGAGGGGCGATGGAGGTCCAGGGACCCATGTTTTGGGGTTCTTCCTGGACCCAGGCGGCGTCCTTGGCGGCGGGATAGGTCGAGAGCAGGGATTTCAGGAGGTCGGTTGGGAAGGGGTAGAGCTGCTCAAAGCGGATGATGGCGGTGTCGGTGGACTTGCCCTTTTCCCGTTCGGCTTGGAGGTCATAGTAGATCTTGCCGCTGCAGAGGAGGAGGCGCGTCACTTCCGTCTTCTGTTGGATGGCAGGGTCGTCGAGGACAGGATGGAAGCTGCCGGCTGCGAGGTCATCCAGCCGGGAGAAGGAGGCCGGGAAACGCAACAGGCTCTTTGGGGTGAAGAGGACCAGGGGTTTCGCGGACTTGGCTCGGAGTTGGCGGCGGAGGACGTGGAAGTATTGGGCGGGGGTGGTCACGTTGCAGACTCGGAGGTTTTCGTCGGCGCAGAGCTGCAAGTAGCGCTCGATTCTGGCGCTGGAGTGTTCGGGGCCCTGGCCTTCGTAGCCGTGGGGGAGGAAGAGGGTCAGGCGGGTTGTCTCGCGCCACTTGTCTTCCGCCGAGGTTACGAACTGGTCGAGGATGACCTGGGCGCCGTTGGCGAAGTCGCCGTATTGGGCTTCCCAGATTACGAGGGCTTCGGGGGATTCGACGCTGTAGCCGTACTCGAAGCCGAGGACGCCGGCTTCTGATAGCGGGGAGTCGTAGATTTGGAAGGTGGGGGGTCCCGACGAGGGGCGGGCGGGCGCAAGGCCCGCCCCTACGGCGCCGCCAGGTGGTTGGCCGCCACACTCACCAAGGAAACACAAGGGGGTCCAGGTCTTTCCGGTTTGGGTGTCGTGGAAGACTACGTGGCGCTGGCTGAAAGTTCCTCTTGCGCTGTCCTGGCCGGACATCCTGATTGAGGAACCTTCCAGGAGGAGGGAACCGAAGGCCAGTGCTTCTGCGGTGGCCCAGTCGATCGGGGTTGCGCCTTCGGTCATCTTGGCGCGCCTAGCTAGTTGCTGTACCATTTTGGGGTTTAGGTTGAAGCCTGCTGGAACCGTCGTTAGGACGCGGCCGATGCGGGCGAGGGTCTCGCGGGGGACGCCGGTGGGGACCTCTTCGACTTGGCCGGTCTCACCGGGGTGTTCGGCTGCCGGAGCGCCGGCCTTCTCCCCTTTTGTCTTGGCGGCGGCTAAAGAAGCGTCGTAGGCGGACATCTGGCGGGATTCGAGGTCTTCGAACTCCGGCTGCGTGAGCACGCCTTCCTTGACGAGACGCCGGGCGTAGAGGGCGCGGACTCCTGGATGCTCCTCGATCCGCTTGTACATGAGGGGCTGCGTGTATGTGGGCTCGTCGGTCTCCTGGTGGCCGTGGCGGCGGAAGCCGATCAGGTCTATGACGACGTCCTTGTGGAACTCCTTGCGGTAGTCGAGGGCGATCTGCAACACGCGGTACGCCGCCTCGGGGTCGTCGGCGTTGACGTGGAAGATGGGGACCTGGACGATCTTTGCAACGTCGGTCGAGTAGAGGGACGAGCGGCCGGCGGCGGGGTCGGTCGTGAAGCCGATCTGGTTGTTGATGACGATGTGGATCGTGCCGCCGGTGCGGTAGCCGTGGAGCTGTGAGAGGTTGAAGACTTCGGCGACGATGCCCTGGCCGGCGAACGCGGCGTCGCCGTGGAGGATGACGGGGAGGACCTTGTCCCAGGCGGCGGGGCGCGGCAGGCGCGTGTGGTCCTGTTTGGCGCGCGCGCGGCCCTCGACGACCGGGTCCACGGCCTCGAGGTGCGAGGGGTTGGACGGCACGGTGATGGCGATCTCGCGGCCGCCCTGCGTTGAGCGCTTGGCGCGGGCGCCCTGGTGGTACTTGACGTCCCCCTCGTCGGCCGGGAAATCGGGATGGACTGTTCCCTCGAAGGCCGCGAAGAGGCGCTCAGTCGAGTTGCCGACGACGTTGGCGAGGATGTTCAGGCGGCCGCGGTGCGTCACGCCCATGGTGATCTCGTCGATGCCGCGTGAGGCCGCGCCTTCGACCAGCTGATCCAGGACCGCTATGGCCGTCTCGCAGCCTTCGATCGAGTAGCGGCGCTGACCGAGGAAGCGCGTGCCGAGGAACTTCTCGAAGGACTCGGCGGCGACGAGCTTGGCGAGGATCGCTTTGCGCAGATCCACGGGGAGAGGCTCGGCCTGGGTGGCCGCGGCCATCTGCTTGCGGACCCAATACTTCTCGGCGGGGCTGGAGATGTGGCGGTACTCGATGCCGATCTTGCCGCAGTAGACGAGGCGCATCACGCCGATGATGTCGCGCAGCGGAATGTGGTCGCCGCCGGCGAGGCCGCCGGACCAGAACGTCCGGTCGAGGTCCCAGATCGTCAGGCCGTAGGTGTCGAGGTCGAGCTCCGGATGGCGCGGCACGGCCATCAGGCCGAGCGGGTCTATGTCGGCGATCAGGTGCCCGCGCACGCGGTAGGCGTTGATCAGCTCCAGCACGCGGGCCTGTTTCTCGATTTCGCCGGTGCGGGCGTCGCCGGAGACGGCGGGATTCCGGTCCACGGCCCAGTGGAGCGGCTGCTGGGTGATGCCGAGGTCCGCGAAGTCCCTGTCGTAGAAGCCGTGTTGGCCGAGAAGCAGCTCCTCGACCCGGCCGAGGAACGCGCCCGACTCCGCGCCCTGGATGATGCGGTGGTCGTAGGTCGAGGTGAAGGTGACGACCTTGCTGATGGCCAGCTGTGAGATCGACTCCGGAGCCATCGCGCGGAACTCGCCCGGGTACTCCATGGCGCCGGTCGCGACGATGAGGCCCTGGCCGGGCATGAGTCTCGGGACGGAGGCGGTCGTGCCGAGGGTGCCGGGGTTGGTGAGAGAGATGGTCGTGCCTTCGAAGTCGGAGACCTGGAGCTGGCTGGCCCGAGCGCGGCCGACGACGTCGTTGGACGCGGCGACGAATTGCGTGAGCGTCATCGCGCCGGCGTCCTTGACGTTGGGGACGACCAGTGCGCGCGAGCCGTCCTTCTTCTCGACGTCCACCGCGAGGCCGAAGTTGATCTTTTCGCGGCGGAGGCGTTCGGGGGATCCATCGGAGTCGCCGTAGGCGTCGTTCAAGCGCGGGAAGTCCTTGAGCGCCTGGAGAATCGCCCAGGCGATGAGATGCGTGAAGGAAATCTTGCTCTCATCGCGCGAGGCGCGGTGGTCGTTGATCAAGCGCCGGTTCTCTTCGAGGAGCTTGACGGGGATCTGGCGCTGTGAAGTGGCGGTCGGGACGTGGAGACTCTCCTCCATGTTCTCGGCGACGCGCAGCGCCGCGCCGCGGAGCGGCTCGGCGTGGCTTTCGGCCGCGGCAGTCGCTTCGCGACCGGCGGCCGAGAGAGTTAAAGGACGAGAGCCAGGAGCCGGGGCCGGATCGCGCGGGGCCGGCGGCGCGGGCTCGGGCGCGGCGGCGGGCGTTGACGCTGGCCTCTCGGGAGGACGAGCCGGCGGCGGAGCGGGCTCGGATTCGCCGAGCCGTTCGCGGAAAAACGCCCGCCACTCCTCGTCCACGCTCGCCGGGTTCATCCGGTAGCGCGCCAGCAGGTCCGCGACGTAGCCGGCGTTCTCGCCGAATTCCGTCACGAGCTCCTGGACGATGTCCAGATCTGGTTTGGTGGTTGCCATCGAGGGCAATTCTATTTGGTTCCGCTCTCATCCTGAGCGGCCTGTCATCCTGAGCGCAGCGAAGGATCTGCTCCGTCTTGAGGACCAGGGGCAGATTCTTCGTTGCTGCGCTCCTCAGAATGACAAAGGGGGAAGGCCGGCTCCTCCGAATGACAGCGGGTAAAAGGCCGCCTCCTCAGAATGACAAGAAGGCATCCCCACCTTGTCATCCGAGCGCAGCGAAGGATCTGCTTCGGTTCCTTCGGGCGGCGATATGCTCGAAAGGTGGTGGTTCAGCGCCAATACTTTGTCTACATCGCCACAAACGGTTCGAAAACCCTTTACACCGGCGTCACGAACGATCTTCCGCGCCGGATGTTCGAGCACAGGAATTCCCTCGTTCCCGGGTTCACTTCGAAATATCGGATCGATCGTCTCGTGTATTTCGAAACCACCTCGGACGTCAGGGCGGCGATCGCGCGGGAGAAGCAGATCAAGGGATGGCGTCGTGAGAGGAAGATCGCTCTCGTCGAGGGCGCGAACCCGAAGTGGACGGACCTGAGCAAGGAGTGGAGTTGACGCTCCTACCCCTGTCATCCTGAGCGCAACTTCCTGTCATCCTGAATGAAGCGAAGGATCTGCTCCGTCCACGACGAGTGACTGGGCAGATTCTTCGTCGCTCCGCTCCTCAGAATGACAAGGGAGGAAGGCCTGCTCCTCAGAATGACAAAAAGGACTAGGATCTGCACGCAAAATCGGAGGTCTTCATTGAAACATCTGGTCCGGATCGCCCTCCCGTTCCTTGCCCTGTTCACAAGCGCAGGCGTGTTCGATGCGGCCGAGCCGGTTCTTTCGCCGGAGGTCCGAAAGACCGCGGAGGCGCTGCGGGAGAAGGCGTTTGCCGGAACGAAGGCTGTTGACTGGGTGCGAAGCCTGACGGATGAGGTGGGGCCGCGGCTTTCGGGATCGCCGCAGGACATGGTGGGAGTCGCGTGGGCGCTGACGACATTGAAGGCGGCGGGATTCACCAATGTCCATGCGGAGAAGGTCATGGTGCCGGCGTGGCAGCGGGGAGTCGAGACGGGGGAAGTCACGGCGCCTTACAGGCAGAAGCTCGTCTTGACAGCGCTGGGCGGGAGCCCTCCGACACCCGAGGGAGGCCTCGAGGGGGAGGTCGTGGAGGCGGCGTCGCTGGAAGCTCTGGATGCGAAGGGCGCGGCGGCTGTCACAGGCAGGATCGTTTTCTTCAACAAGAGGATGGAGCGAGGCTCCGAAATGCGGGGTTACGGCTACGCGGTGGACGTGCGCACGAACGGGGCCGCGCGCGCGGCGCGGCTCGGCGCGGCCGGGGTGCTCATCCGCTCGATCGGGACGGACCACAACCGGCTGCCGCATACAGGCGCCGTGGATTACCTGGCCGAGGTCCCGAAGATCCCGGCCGCGGCGCTCGCCATTCCGGACGCCGAGATGCTCGAGCGGCTGATCCGGCAGGGAAAGCCGGTGCGGGTCCGATTCACCCTGACTTGCGGAGACAGACCGGACGCCGAGTCGGCCAACGTCATAGGCGAGATCAAAGGCAGCACCAGGCCGGATGAGATCGTGCTCCTCGGAGCGCACCGCGACTCCTGGGATCTCGGCACGGGAGCGATCGACGACGCAGCCGGTTGCGGGATTGTCATCGAGGCGGCGCGGCTGATCGGCCTCCTTCCGAAACATCCGCCGCGAACGATTCGGGTCTGCCTCTATGCCAACGAGGAGAACGGCGGCGCGGGCGGGAAAGCGTATCTGAAGGCGCACGAGGCGGAGCTGTCCAAGCACGCGGCCGCTCTGGAATCGGACAGCGGAACGGACAGGCCGACGGGGTTCTCCTGGATGGCCGGGCCCTCGGCCGAACCGTTCGCCAGGGAGGTCGCGGCGATCCTCGAGCCGCTGGGCGCGGGCAGCCTGAGCGAGGGGGGCGGCGGCGCCGACATGGAGACGCTGCGCATCGCGGGAGTACCGATGTTCGCCGTGCGCCAGGACTCGTCGCGCTACTTCGACTACCACCACACTGCCAACGACACGTTCGATAAGGTCGATCCGGAGTCTCTCGACCGCAACGTGGCGGCGGTCGCGGCGGTCGCGTACTGCGCGGCTTCGACGCCAGAACTGCTCGAGCGGATCCCGCCGGAGAAACGCGAGCTGCCACGCCGCCGGACAGGCTCACCGACGACGAGGACGCGATGAAAGGCATCCTGTTCCTTCTCCTGGTTCTTGCCATGGGGAGTGCCCCTCACCCCAACCCTTTCCCGCCGGGAGAGGGAGCGGAGGCCCCTCACCCCGGCCCTCTCCCGCCGGGAGAGGGAGCAGAGCCAGGGCTCGATTCGGCGACGGCGGAGCGGTTTGCGAAGCTCGCGCTCGCGTGCATCGACCGCGAGTATCCGAACAAGCCCGAGCACGTCCTCGACTCGGCTGCGGACGCGAAGCCGCCGCGCGACTTTCACCCGGCGTTCTTCGGTTGTTACGACTGGCATTCCTCGGTGCACGGCCACTGGATGCTCGTGCGGCTTTTGAAGACCCTTCCCGATCTCCCGGCGCGCAACGAGGTCCACGCTCGGCTCGCGTCGCACTTCACGGCCGAGGCGATCACGACCGAGGCGCGCTACCTGGACATCAAGAGCAACAAGTCCTTCGAGCGGACATACGGATGGGCCTGGACCCTGCGCCTCGCGACCGAGCTTGGAACCTGGAACGACGCGGGCGCCAAGACCTGGCGGGGCAACCTCGAACCTCTCGCGAAGACGATCGCGGCGAGGCTCAAGGACTTCCTGCCCAAGCTCACGAACCCGATCCGCACCGGGGTGCATCCCAACACCGCGTTTGCTCTGGGCGAGACGCTCGACTACGCGCGCGCGGCGGGCGACGCGGCGCTGGAGAAGCTGGCCATCGATCGAGCGCGGGAGTATTACGAGAACGACCGGGCCTGCCCGCTCGCGTACGAGCCGTCTGGAGAGGACTTCTTCTCGCCGTGCCTCGAGGAGGCGGACCTGATGCGGCGGGTCATGCCGCCCGCGGATTTCGCGAAGTGGCTTCACCTCTTTCTGCCCGGGCTCTCGGCCGGCAAGGCCTTCCCGCTCTCCCCCGCCGTCGTGACAGATCGGACCGACCCGAGATTGGTGCATCTGGACGGGTTGAACCTGACACGCGCGTGGACGCTCCGCGCGATAGCGCGAGCGCTGCCTGCTTCCGATTCGCGCCGGCCGGTGCTCCTCTCACAAGCGCAGGCCCACGCGAAGGCGGGCCTCGAGCGCGTCTCGTCGGGAAACTACGAAGGGGAGCACTGGCTGGCCTCCTTCGCCGTTTACCTCTTGACCGATGCCGCCTTCTCCAAATGAGGCCAAAGCAGGAAGGGGATAGGCTAAGTCCGACGCCGGAAGGACTGGAACCGGGCCGCGACCTCTTCAGGGTCCGCGTCTCCGACCGCCTATAGCGGCGAACCGCTCAGGGATCGACGCCCTTCGAAGTCCAATCGCCCGAGCTAACCCGCGCTGGCCGGCGGTCGAGTCTCAACGCCGCTCATTGACTCCGGGTGCTCGTTTCGGTCATTCCCGTCTTCTCCGGCGCCGCGGAGCGAAGGAGCGAAAAAGCCTTCCAGGTCTTCCCCGCGTCGATGCTCTTCCAGACGGCGCCGTGAGCTCCCGCGTAGAGAGTCGATCCGGAACCCGGGCCGAAGGCCAAGGCTCCTGGCGAGATCTCACCGCCGAGAGACGTCCAGCTGTCTCCGCCGTTGACGCTCCTCCAGAGGCCCTCCAAGGTGGCCGCATAAAGGCGCGAGGAGGAGGAGGGGTCGGCGAACAGAGCGGAGACCATCACGCTCGAGAGTCCCGCGTTGAGGGGGTTCCAGCTCGTTCCCGCATCGGTGCTCTTGAAGAGACCGCTTTCGGTTGCCACGCACACGGCTGAGGAAGAACCGCCAGTCATGACGAGCGCTCGCACCGATCCTTTCCACGGGACCAGCCCCGGCTCGGTCCAGGTCAATCCTCCATCGGCCGTCTTGAAGATCTTCCCGCCGCGCGTGCCCGCGAACACGGTGCCCGCCCCGGCGGCGATCGCAGTGACCTGGGGGTCCGTCAGACCCGAACCCGCCTCCCAGCACGCGCCCGCATCTGTGCTCGTAAAGACGCCACCGTCGGTCGCCGCATAGACGGTGGCGCTCGAGCCGCTCCGGTCGATGACCAGGGCCGCGATGAACAGGTTGGTCAGCCCGTCGTTGGTCTCCGTCCATGTCTCCCCTCCGTCTGCGCTCTTGAAGAGGCCGACCCCTTCGGTTGAAGCGAAGACGAGCGAAGGATGCCCGGGTTCGGCGGCCACGGCCGAAACGTAGAGGTCCGCGAGCGGTCCTCCGCTCGCGGTCCAAGCCTCCCCGGCGCTGGTGCTCTTGTAGATCCCCCGCGAGGTCCCGGCGTAGAGCACGTCGGATGACTCCGGATCGACGGCGAGCGCGCTGACCATCACCTTTTCTTCGGCCCGCGTCGCCTCGGGGCGTTGCTCGGGCGCGCCGGTCGTGGGCGCGGCGGGCGACGCCACGCCGGCGCTCGCGGTTGATCCGCTTCCCGCGGACCCTGGGTCGGAGGACCTCGCCATCGTCTCGGGGGGTCGGCGGGCGCTCTCGGAGGCGCGGCCCTTCTCCTCGGCTCGCCGCGATTCCGGAGCTGCCCGGCGGCCACGGGCGAGTGCCGGAGGAGGCTCGGCGGTGACGAGGCGGACCGCGGCCCAGTTCTCGCCGCCGTCTGTGGTCTTGAAGACGCCGCCATTGGTTCCCGCGTAGAGCGTCCGTGGAGAGTCCGGGTGGATCGCCAGCACGGTAACGAACAGGTTGGTCAGCCCATTGTTCGCCGCCACCCAGCTCGCGCCGGCGTCTTCGCTCTTGAAGAGCCCCGCGGCCGTGCCGGCGTAGATCGTCGCGGAACGGGGATCTATCGTGACCGAGAGCACGAAGGTGCTGCGCAGGCCGCGAGACAGCGAGGTCCATCCCGATCCGCCGCCGACGCTCCGGAAAAGCCCGTTGTACGTGGCTGCGTAAACCGTCGGGGGAAATCCCGGGCGGATCGTGAGAGACCAGATGACGCCGTTGGAAAGGCCCGTGTTGGCCTCTGTCCAGCTCGCTCCGCTGTCGGCGCTTCGAAAGACGCCTCCCGAATTCGTTCCCGCGTACACTGTCGATCCGTCGCGCGGGTCGAGGGCAAGGCACGCGACGAAGACGTTTGCCAGGCCGCGATTCCTTTTCTCCCAATGAACGCCGCCGTCGGTGCTCTTGAACACGCCGCGGTTCGTGCCGGCGTAAAGAGTGCCTCGCGTGGCGGGGTCGAAGGCGATCGCCGAGACGAAGAGAGACTCCATCCCTTGATCGAGCCTCGTCCACATCCGGCCGCCGGCCGTACTTCGAAGCAGTCCGCCGGCGTTCGTGCCGACGTAGAGCGCCGCCGGAGGGCCGGGGTCGATCGCGAGCGTGCCTACGAATTGGCCGGCAAGCCCGTGCGACAGGGGCATCCAGGTCTGCCCGTCGTCCGCGCTTGCGAAGAGGCCCTGCGCGGTCGCGGCGTAGACGCGTGAAGGCGCCGTCGGGTCGATGACGAGCGCCGTGACAAAACCTCCCTCGTGTACGCCGGACCATTTCTTCTCGGCCGCGGCCGCAACGACGCCGAGAGTAAGCGCGACGGCCGCCAGGGCCGAAAGCACCCGCTTCGGAAACACGCCAGACGCGCGCCAAGAACGGCCAGGAGACATGTGCTCTACGAGTGCCGGCCGGCGACTCGCTCCTTGACTTCCTGCACCTCCGGGTGCTGGAAGCCGAGGAGCTCGGCGATGCGGCGGGCGAGATGGCCTTCCACTTCGGAGAGGGAGCCGTCGGAATAGACGACGCCCCAGATCGCCTCGACCAGACGCAGGCGCTGCTCGCGCGAGAGGTTCTCCCGCAGCAGCTTCGTGAAGTGAAAGAGGTCCACGCTCTCGCGGCGCTCCTCCTCGGCCAGCCGGAAGACCTCGTGCAGCTCGTCCTCCGAAACGTGCATCTCGTCTCGGATGTGGCGCGCGATGCGCTCCCGCTCCTCGCGGACGAACACGTCGTCCGCGTGCGCGATCTCGAGCAGCAGGGCGCAGGCAGCGACCGTCACCGGATCGGGGCGCGGAGGCTGGTCCTCTTTCGAGGATCTCGGCAGGAAGAAAGCGCGGAGCGCCTCAATGCCCATCGGGGCAGTCTAGCGCGGGGTAAGGTGTCCGGTGTCGGGAATCAGGTGTCAGGTTTGGAGGACGCGAGTGGGACAAACTGGCACCTGACACCCGAAACCTCAAACCGGACACCTTCTTCTTGCTAACCACAGAAACTTTTGCGCGTCCAAGTGCGTAGAGAAGACCAGGAGCATGAGTATGAACCGCCGTAACCTGGAAACGCTGCTGCTGACACTGGAATCCACGCCCGCCCTCCTCGCCCGGGCGGCCGCTCAGCTCGACGCCTCGCAGGTCCGCCGGGAGCCCGCCAACGGCGGCTTCTCCCTGATCGAGCATGTCTGGCACCTGGCCGACCTCGAGCGGGAGGGATACGAAGTGCGCATCCGGCGCATCCTCTCCGAAGACCAGCCGCCGCTCGCCGACTTCGAAGGCGACCGCATCGCCCGCGAGCGCTGCTACCGGGATCGGGATCTCGCGGAGGGCCTCGCCGTCTTTGCCGCCGCCAGGAATCGCAACGTCACGAAGCTGCGCGGGATCCGGAACTCCGACTGGAAACGCCGCGGCGCTCAGCAGGGATTCGGCTCGATCGCGCTCGAAGACGTTCCGCGCATGATGGCGGAGCATGACCGCGGCCACACCGCCGAGATCGCGCTCCTCCTGGAGCACCTCAAGAACGGAAGGGCCTTCCCGGAGCGCACCGCTTCCGCCGTCGCCTAAGGCCAGAACCTCGTTTCCCCCGGGCCGCGGTTGCCTAAGTCTCCCTCAGACAGCCGCGGCCCTTCTTTTCTTCAGCCACGCCCGCGCGGCGGCGATCAATCCCGGCAGGATCGACACGAACACGACGATCACGATCACGATCTCGATGTTCTTCTTCACCCAGGCAAACTGGCCCAGGTAGTACCCGATCAGAGTCATCGAGACCACCCACAGCAGCCCGCCGAAGACGTTGAAGGACAGGAAGCGGCGGTACTCCATCTTCCCCATGCCGGCCACGACCGGCGCGAACGTGCGGACGATCGGCATGAAGCGGGCGATGATGATCGTCTTGCCGCCGTGCTTCTCGTAGAAATCGTGAGCGCGCCGCAGATGCG
>WNFV01003143.1_pt1 | contig 39599 bp, 28 predicted proteins | sample 5400101 | NCBI WGS metagenome assembly WNFV01 (sample SAMN13153361, study PRJNA577476) | soil metagenome | isolation source: 115 cm soil or saprolite under grassland replicate 1 | place: USA:California | collected 2016-06-15 | reverse complement strand
AGGTGTCCGCTCCCGCAATTTATGGAACGGCCGCTGGTGGGTCCTCGTTCGCTTTTGTTCGACCCTTTGCGAGGCTCGTCATGAGCTGGAGCGACGCGAACGCCAAATGTCGCTGGTACACACCTTTCCTCTCTCGCAGAGTCCGCAGAGCTGAATGAGACCGAAACGGTGTAACCGAAGGAGCACGATCTTCATACGCGTGCAGAGTGAGTTCGGGGATCGATTTAAGGCAACCTGGTGAGTAGTAAGGCAGAAGTGTATCGGCGGAGGGCACGAGAGTGCCTGGAGATCGCCCGCACCTTAGCACCTGGGGAGAAACACGCCATTCTGACTGACATGGCGCAGACCTGGCTGCGATTAGCCGAAGAACTGGAGGCGACGACCCTCGTTGGCGATCAGCCTATGATGCAGCAGCAACAAATTCAGCCTAAGGATGACGACAAGAAGGAATAGCCGCCTCACCAAAGCCTAGTCCTTCCAGAACCCAGCGAACCGATCTGGCGCCAAAGCCGTATATCTGGCTGTTGATTGCAGATTGCGATGGCCAAGGTAATGCGCCAGTGATCGGGTATCCTCACCCTGGTTAGCGAGCTTGTATACCGTCGAATGCCGCAGCATATGCGGTGCACTTGAAATGGGAGCTTAGCGGCTCTGCCAGTGCGCTGGATCATTCGTAGGACATGTAAAGATGGTGGTCGTCAGAAAATTGCCCACCTCGAGGATGATTTAATACCTCGCCTATCGGGGGCAACCCGGACAACATATGCTGGTGCTGAGCATTACTGGGTTTGACCCAGCCAAAGAATTGTTCGTTTGCGCCAAGCACGCAGCAATCAGCCTGCCGATCTCAAATCAAGCTCATGTACGGCAGTCATCATCAGCAGCCACAGAAGGACTGTCGCTATGATGAACTCGATCCATACCTTGTTGTAAGAGAACCATCCATGCACATGATCGAACCTATTCATGGCTAGCCTCCTTCCGGCTACCATGCTTCCCCGAACCCAAATACATTATCACATCCTACGGTCGATGGCGGACCTTGCACCTTATTCGTACCTACGCCAACGCCAGGATTGGAATAACCATTGCACCATCAACATAATCTCGAATGGCTGGAACTGGTGATCAACCTCAAGACCGCCAAGGCGCTCGGCCTCGAAGTGCCGCCGACGCTGCTCGCCCGCGCCGACGAGGTCACTGAATGAGACGCCGCGACTTCATCATGGTCCTCGGCGGCGTGGCGACTTGGCCGCTCGCGGCGCGCGCGCAGCAGCAGGGCGTCGCATTGGTCGGCTTGCTCTCAGGCACCCAGCTAGATGATCAACGGTTCGAAGCTGTCCGGCAGGGTCTAAAAGAAGTCGGCTATATCGAAGGCCGCAATGTCGCAATCAAGTATCGCTCGGCCGATGGTCGTTTCGACCGGTTACCGGCATTGGCCGCCGCGCTGGTCGCCGACTCGGTAGCCGTCATCCTTACATTCGGCCCGCCGGCTGCAGTGGCAGCCAAAGCTGCAACTGCAACCATTCCGATTGTATTCGCGACCGGCGCCGATCCGGTCGAGCTCGGTCTGGTTTCCAGTCTCAATCGGCCTGGTGGCAATATCACGGGGGTGTCTTTTCTGGTCACCACCCTCGCCGCGAAACGGTTGGAATTGCTCCGCGAGCTGGTCCCCAGCGCGACCGTTGTCGGTCTCCTTGTCAACCCTGCGAATCCAACTTCCGAATCCCAGACCAGAGACGCGCAGACTGCCGCGCTCGCGCTTGGGCTGCGACTCCCGATCCAAAGTGCGAGCAGCGAGGCCGCCATCGACGCCGCCTTCGCGAGCTTCGCCCAACAGCGGGTCAACGCGGTAATGGTGGGCACCGATGCATTCTTCGGGACTCGACACGATCAACTTGTCGGACTGACGGCGCGCCACGCGATGCCGGCAATCTATTATCTGCGCGAGGCTGTCGCCGCTGGCGGGCTTATGAGCTACGGCACAAGCGCTACCGATGGGCTTCGCCTCGCCGCTGCCTACGCCGGGCGGATTCTGAAAGGCGAAAGGCCAGGTGACTTGCCGGTCCAGCAGACGGTGAAATTCGAGTTGGGCATCAATCTCAAAACCGCGAAGGCGCTCAGCCTCACGGTGCCAGACAAGCTACTCGTCGCCGCCGACGAGGTAATCGAATGAACCGCCGCGAGTTCATCACGCTGTTCGGCGGCGCGGCCGCGTGGCCACTGGCGGCGCGCGCGCAGCAGCCCGAGCGGATGCGGCGCATCGGCGTGCTGATGGGAAGCGAACAGAGCGATTCGGATTCGCAGGTCCGTCTCGCGGCGTTTCGGCAGGTGCTTCGACAACTGGGGTGGACCGAGGGCCGCAATATCCAGATCGATGAGCGGTGGGCCGCCGCTAATCCCGAAACACTGCGGACGTACGTCGCAGAGCTGGTCGGCTCGGCGCCAGATGCGGTGCTCGCCCACACCGCGCCCGTCGTTGCGGCCGTGAAGCGAGAGACGCGCACCGTGCCGACCGTATTCGTGATGGTCCCGGCTCCGGTCGAAATCGGCTTGGTGGCAAGTCTCGCCCGGCCCGGTGGCAATATCACCGGCTTTACCCATTTCGAACTGACAATGGCCGGAAAGTGGCTGGAGGTGCTGAAGGAGATTTCATCTCGCGTTAAACGAGTCGCGTTTCTGCTGCATCCGGAGCACCCAGCATGGGCCGGCTACTTGCGCACGGTCAAGGACGCGGCGTCATCTTTCGACGTTGAGGTGATCCCGGCCGGTATTCGCGACGCAGGCGAAATCGACCGCGTCATCGACTCCTTCGCGCGTGAGCCAAACGGCGGGTTATTTGTTCTGCCGGACATCGTCACCTATGTCCATCGTGAGCTGATCATCGCGCTGGCCGCCCGTCATCGTCTGCCGGCAATCTACCCGTTCCGCTATTTCCCCGCGGCCGGTGGCCTGATGTCCTACGGCGCCGACCCAGTGGATATGTTCCGACGAGCGGCCGCATACATAGACCGCATCCTCAAGGGGGAGAAACCCGCCGACCTGCCGGTCCAGGCGCCGACCAAGTACGAACTGGTCATCAACCTCAAGACCGCTAAGGCTCTCGGCCTCGAGGTGCCACCGACGCTGTTCGCCCGCGCCGATGAGGTGATCGAATAAGAGGGTTGTTTGCTGCGCTGCGTGAGTCTGCTTATGGGGCACAAAGCCGACTTGGCGAGATGCCTGCCCGTTTGTCCGCTTTCGGGGCGAAGCTGACATAATGACCCAAAGCGGACATTTGCCCAGAGGGTGGCCGCAGCGTGTTCGGCTATCCTCGGGTCGAAGCATAATCCTCAACTACACATCGGCTGATGGGTTTACGAGCGTCTGCGGGGATTTCGCTACGTTTGCAACGCTAAGGCATCTTGCCTACCTCAGAAAGCTCCACGACCGCGCCCTCGTGCCCACGCAGCTCGACCCTGCCGCGCACCGGCTCGCCCTCACGGTCGCCGGCGGAGGATACGAGCAGCCGCCCAGCCAATTCCCCTGACGCAAGACTTGCGGCGGTCGGTTCGCCGCCAAAATTGAGCGCAATCAGGAGCCGCTCGCGCCCGAGCTCGCGCGTGAAAACCAAGAGATTCCCGTCGGCGACGACTCTCCCATAGCTGCCGAACAACAGCGCCGCACGTTTGCGGCGCAAATCAATCAAGCGACGGTAGAGGTGATACATGGATCTCTTATCGCGCCGCTGATCGGACGCGCTGTAGTTGCCGAATGAGCCGCCCAGGGGCAGCCACGGGTCAGCGGTCGAGAAACCGGCATGGGTCGTGCTATCCCATCGCATGGGGGTACGGCATCCATCCCGGCCGAGACCTCGCTCGGGAACGTTCTTTTCCAATGGATCGCGAACCTGATCAGGCGCAATCGTGACCTGATTCATTGCGATTTCGTCGCCGTAATAGACCGTCGGAGTTCCTCTCAGGCTCAGCAACAGCATCGCCGCAATCCTCGCCTGATTCGGGCCTACGCGGCTCGCGACCCGCGGCCAGTCATGGTTGCCCAGCACCCAATTGGGCCATCCGCCCGCCGGCAGAGCCGCTTCGTATTCACTGATTAATCGGGCGATCGAATGGGCGTGCCAGGACGCACTAAGCAGGCTGAAATTGAATGGAAGGTGTACGCCAGCGAGGTTGCGCCCATAATACGCGACCAGCCGCTCGAGCGGCAGATAGATTTCGCCGATAAGCACGCGATCAGAGAACTCGTCGGCCACGCGCCGCATCTCGGTAATGATATCGTGTACTTCCGGCCGATCGGCCGTGTAAAGCGGCACCAACCTATGGTGTTGCGGGTCGCCCGCGCGGAAGTTCGGATTGGGCGGATTGTTGCGAAATTGCTCATCCTTGATCAGGTGCCAGATGACGTCGACGCGGAACCCATCGACCCCGCGTCGAAACCAGAAACGCATCACCTCATAGATGGCAGACCGGACGGCCGGGTTACGCCAGTTGAGATCCGGCTGAGCGGCGAGAAAGGCATGATAGAAATACTGTCCGCTTCCGCCATCATATTCCCACGCGCTACCGCCGAATACCGACAGCCAATTGTTGGGCGGTCCACCGTTCGCGGCAGGACCCTTCCAGATGTACCAGTCGCGCTTGCGACCTCGTCGCGACGCTCGGCTCTCCAGGAACCAAGGATGCCGATCGGAGGTGTGGTTGGGGACCAGATCGAGAATGACCTTGAGGCCTTGCGCATGGGCCGCCGCGACCAGCGCGTCGAAGTCGTCCAGACTCCCGAACCGCGGATCGATGTCGGTGTAGTCCGAGATGTCGTAGCCGAAGTCTGCCATGGGCGACGGGAAGATTGGAGACAGCCAAATCGCATCGACTCCGAGCTCGAGGAGATACGGCAGGCGTTGCGTGACCCCGCGCAGGTCACCGATGCCGTCACCATTGGTGTCCTGAAACGAGCGCGGATAGATCTGATAGATGACGCCGGTCTGCCACCAAAGTCCACGTTGCATGACGGAAGACTTGCTGCTGATACCGGAGACGGACCGTCCGGACAGATCCGGTGTCGCCGGCGACGATCACGCGCCAGACTGCTCTCTCGGCTGGTCGATATCAGTGCGCCGAAGCAGATAGTCCAGCCCGCCGACGCGGAACCACCGATACCCATAGGCCTCGATCACGAGCCGATGCCTGCCGTTTTTGTCGGCGTGGCTGTGCTCTTCCCCCAACAGATTGACCAGGAGGTTGCCGTGCTCGGCATGCTTCCCCTCGAGCCCGACGGAAAACGTGACCTCGCGCGGCTTAGCATCGAGATTGTGCACGAACAGCACCCAATTGTTGCGCCAGTCATACCGCATTACGAGCACCGCCGGGTCGCGGCTCGGGATCACCGTGAAGTCGCCCCAGCCCACCTCGGGGACTTCCTTGCGCATGCGGATAATCCGTTCAGTCCAGTTCAGGAGCGAGTCCGGATGACGGCGCTGGATCGCAGCATTGATGTGCTCGAAACCGTAGGGGCCGCCCGAGATGACGGGTATGAGAGGCTTATCGCTCTTGGTGAAGCCGCCGTGCGGCTCGTTCGACCACTGCATCGGCGTGCGCGCGCAGTTGCGCTCAGGAAGTCTCAGGTTGTCGCCCATACCGAGTTCGTCGCCGTAACGGAGAACCGGCGTGCCGGGCAGCGTGAACATCAGGCTGTAGGCGAGTTCGAGCCGCCTGTGATCGCCGTCGAACATGGGGGCGAGCCTCCGACGAATGCCGCGGTCGTAGAGCTGCATTTCGGAGTCCGGTCCGAACGCTGCAAACACCTTCTGCCGCTGCCGCTCGGTGAGCCGCCCCAGGTCGAGTTCGTCATGATTGCGCAAGAAAATGCCCCATTGCGCCGTGGCCGGACGCGGTCTGGTCGCCTTCATGGCCTTGATCAACGGGCGCGCATCGGCGGATGCGAGAGCGTAGAATAGGTTCTGGTTGACCTGAAAGTTGAACATCATGTGCATGCGGTCGCCATCCGCGCCGAAATATTCCATGTCGGTCTCGGGCAACACGTTGGCTTCCGCAAGCACGATGCAGTCCCCCTGTCGCCACTGCAGGAACTCCCGGAACACGCGGAGCATGTCGTATTGCTCCTCGGGCTTGCCGACTTTCGGTCCTTTGGTCGCTATGACGAATGGCACCGCATCCATCCGGAAGCCGGAAACGCCCAGCTGGATCCAGAATCCCATGATCTTGAGAAGCTCGGCCTGCACCTCGGGATGCGAGGTATTGAGATCGGGCTGGAAGTCGTAGAAGCGGTGGAAGTACCATGCCTTGGCCTCGTGATCGTAGCTCCAGGTCGACTTCTGCACGCCCGGGAAGACCATGCCGTGATGGGCGCGCGGCGGCTTCCTCTTCGACCAGACGTACCAGTCACGGTACTTCGAATCGGGATCCTTGCGCGCTTGCTTGAACCATGGATGCTCGTCCGATGTGTGATTGACCACGAGGTCGATGAGCACACGTATGCCGCGTTGCTTCGCGCCGTGGGTGAATTCGACAAAATCGCCGATTGTGCCGTAGCGCGGATCGACGCCGTAATAATCGGACACGTCGTAGCCGTCGTCGCGATGGGGCGAGACTTGGAACGGCATCAGCCAGATTGCCGTGACGCCGAGCCCGTGCAGGTAGTCGAGACGGCGCATCAAACCCTTGAAATCGCCGATGCCGTCGCCGTTGGAATCCATATAGGTTCCGACGGACAGACAATAGATCACTGCGTTCTTGTACCAAAGGTCGTTGATCATCGGGCCGCGCGCATCGAGGCCACCAGATCAAAACGCATCGGAGGCGTTTTCGCTCCCTCGGGCCCGACCGCACGTTCGGCGACCATCCGAAGGCCCGAGATACAGCAATCAATCGAGATATTTAGCCGGCATTGTCTCCGGCATTGCCGCCCATAGCAACGCGGTCGCAATGGCGGAAGTGGCCGCCAGGAACAGAAAACCTTCCCAATGGCCGAGTTCCCCCGCGCCGACAAGGTGTGATCGAGTGAAGCAACGCTGATGTCTGCTTTTTGGCACAAAGCGGACATGCCGAGACGCCTATTATTTTGTCCGCTTCGGGGCCAAAGCGGACATCAGCGGCGATGGGGGGCGTGACGCTGAATAAAGACGGCCGCTGTGCGGAAGGAATTCCTTACCGACGCTCGCGCTTCTCGGTTCATCCAGTCGGCCTAAATTGACGTGAGCGCGCTTCATCGAGCGCGCGCTCGATTAGAAATCCAGTCTGGCCTCGCCATGATCCGCATCATGCTGCGTGGCTTGACCCGACCAAACCATCCAGCCTGAATCCCTGCTCCTCGGATAAGGGGGCGCATTTCACGAAAAAGCCCCGCCAGTCTTGGGCCAAGCGGGGCTGAGTAACAGGGAGTGGGGAACACGGAAAATTCCCCACGCGCCTTCACTTCGCAAAGCCCAGTGTCCGAATTGGGACCGTAATGCGATCTGATGGAGACGGTTCCCGGAACACGGGGTCGCCGGAAGCATTTGCCCCGCTGGCCCCAAAGTAGAAGTATCTCACTCCTCAGAGTGTAGGGGCCGGGAACCCCGCCATGCTCACCCGTAGCGGGGTTTCCTTTGGGGCTAGGTGGGTCGGCCCGCGTGGGAACAAGGCGCGCGTTTCAGGCATAAGGTGTCATGGGCCGTCCGACGAGAAAAGCTGCAAGAATGTCGGAATGGGTGCTGCATTGTGAAGTCAAGCAGCGCCACATAAGACGCAGTCAACCTACCAGAGACGCAGCCCTAAAGGATGCCTGTTCGCAGTTGCTTCAAGGTTACTCCGTTAATCGCATCATTGGTCCGAATGAAACTATTACTGCGGAGCGAATAAAGAGCTGGTGCGCCTCGCGCGGGTTCCCGGAGGAACCTCTATGGCGCCGACACGTTTCACAAGCGGAGCCCTCATAACAAGAAATAATTTCGATGCACTCGACGGAGGGTTCCCGAGGCCCGCCCTTTAGTCCCTTCGGGCGGGGTTCTCGTGGTCTTTCCCTTTGTCGCAAACCCGCGTTAGTTCATCGGGCGCGGATCGGGAGGCGGATGTGGGAAGCGGTCCATGCGCAATCCCGCCGCCATAGCTGACCAGATCGACTACTGGATTCGTCGGGGCGCGATTCAAGTCAGTTGCGGAACCCATCCCGCTCAAAACAAAAGCAGACTGGTTGGGCTTTCAGCAATCGGCAAAGCCTGAAGGACCACTACGACGCCCTCGCGCCTCCAATCCCGCCGCACCTCGTGGCACTCGTCGAGCAACTCAAAACCCAGAAGTAAGGGAGCCGATCATGACCGACAACCGCACGCAAGTATTTGATGTCGCCATGAAGAACGCGCGCACAATCGAGGCACGAACTGAAATTGGTAGCTCAACGGCTCTCGCGTCTGACCTTCCGGCTGCGCCATCAGCCAAGCAAAGTTCGGAAGGAGTGGGCGCAACCACAGAGTAGCGCTGCCTAGCGTGGCGTGAGTGCGAACCCACCCCGCTACAGCGCCTTGCCCCGTGGCGGGGTTTCCTTGGGGCGGTCGGTTGGCCGCCCCCTTTCACTACACAATCCCCAAATTCGGATATTCGAGCCGTCGGTTAAAACCGTTGCTTCTCCTCTCTCGTAAAACCTGCCGCGCCGCCCTATTCGCAACCGCAATGGCAGCATTCGCCAAGAGCTGGCGGCGGGAGTGTGGGCGCGAGTGTGAAGTAGTTGACACATCTCTTCCGATTCCCTGTCTAAAATCTGATTCATCGACCGGGCGCCAGTATGGCGAATCACGATGAGCTTTACGCGAGCGGTACTGGGCGCAGGGCTTTTCGTCGGGCTAGTCGGCTACACAGTCGGGGTTGCCTGAGATTGCAAGGAACAAAACTTTCAGGCCAGCAGCGCACTTGGCCTAGGGTGACAAACGGATTAATTGCGACATAATGCGACACACTACCAACACCTACAGGGCTGGGAGGGTGTGTGATGTCGGTACGCAAGCGTAAATGGACTACATCGGCGGGCGAGGACAAGGAGGCCTGGATTGTCGATTACACCGATCAGGCCGGTGAACGACATATCCGAACATTCGACCGCAAGAAGGACGCCGACGCCTATCACGCAACCGTCAAGGTCGATGTACGTCACGGCGTCCACACCAGCAGCAAGGTCACCGTTGCGGAGGCCGGCGCCCAATGGCTCGCAGATGGCGAGGGCCGGCTCGAGCCGGCTACGTTAGAGTCCTATGCACAGCATCTAAACGATCACATTGTTCCCTATCTTGGTGCAGTAAAGCTCTCGCAATTGACTGTGCCTGCGGTACGCGAGTTTACCGATAGGCTGTGCAAAGACGGCCGCTCGCCAGCCATGATTAGGCGCGTGGTGGGCGATCTCGGTTCCATCCTTGCGGATGCGCAGGAGCGCGGCCTGGTGGCACAGAACGTCGTCCGCAGTCTAAGCCACCGCAAGAAACGGCGCGCCACAGAGAAGCGCCATAAGCCGCGCCTCAAAGTTGGTGTGGACATTCCCGCCCCTGAGGAAATTCGAGCCATCGTGGCCCATCTAAAGGGCCGATGGCGGCCTCTATTGATGACCGCAATATTCACCGGCCTCCGCGCATCGGAGCTTCGCGGCCTGCAATGGTCCGATGTAGACCTGAAAAAGGCTGAGCTGCATGTCCGCCAGCGCGCCGACAAGTTCAAGACCATTGGCAAGCCCAAGAGCGCATCCGGGCAGCGCACGATTCCCATGCCGCCGATTCTGGTGAACACCCTGCGCGAGTGGAAGCTAGCCTGCCCCAAGAGCGAGCTTGGTCTTGTATTCCCCACCGGGGCAGGCAACGTCGAGGATCACGCCAACATCGTTGTGCGGGGCCTGGTGCCGGTGCAGATCGCGGCTAGCGTGATTAAGGGCGGCAAGGCAAAGTACACGGGGCTGCACGCGCTTCGTCATTTCTACGCAAGCTGGTGCATCAACCGCAAAGAGGACGGCGGCCTCGGCCTGCCTCTAAAGGTCGTGCAGCATCGCCTCGGACATTCGACCATCCAGATGACCGCCGACGTATATGGTCATTTGTTTCCAAGCGGCGACGACGGCGCCGAGCTTGCGGGAGCCGAAAGGGCGCTTTTGGGTTAGACTCCGTTTTTGCGACTTGGCGCGGGAGAAGGGGGACCCAAATGAACGACACGAGACCTAAATGGAACGTCAAAATTGAATGGAGGGAAAAGCCAGGCTATTGCCAGGGCATCCAAGGGAGAGCTGCGATGGCCAGTAATACAAATCCAGGAAAGACAGTCCGCGCCACCATACGAGCAACTACAGATGTTCCTCGCCAAGGCTATCCTCGGGAAGACGTCGTCCAGCTGCCTCCGGGAGGGCGGGATCAGATTGGTTGCGAAAGGACCCCGGACGGGGCGTCTATTAGCTATCGGGTTGTCGGAGAGGAGCAGTAGGTTCGAATGGCCGCGACATAAATGCGACATGATGGCGAATTGTCTAGTAAATACAATGATACTTTGCGGACTTTGACTCCGTTAATCTAGGTTCGAATCCTAGTCCCCCAGCCAAATCTGAGTTTTTGCCGTTGTGACCGTGCCGCCGACCGCAACGCGCTTCGGTCTTTGCCAACAGGTCAATGGTTGTCGCAAAGTGGCACCCACCTCACCGTCCTCCCAAGTGCAGCGATGGTGTGACACGCTCGATGCGGACCACAGCGATCTTCGGCGACGTGAGCGGTCCCGAGGAGCGAGACTTTTGCTGCTCGGAATGAAACGAATTTTAGACGCAGTCTAATCTGATCGCCCGTCTGATTGGTCAGGTCAAACTTAATCGGTCGACCGCGCGCAGATCGAAGCCGGAATGAGGCACTCGTCGAATGGAGCAAAACTGCCGATCGCATGTCTCGGCCCGCCGCATCTGTGACCCGATTACAACGGGCTGAGAGAAATCCGTTTCGCATTTTTCACGCGATATTCGAAACAGTGACTGAGAAAAATCCGAAGCATGAAGATATTACTTTGTTGCATTTAATTGGAATAAAGCTAAAGCAGGCAGAACAGTAAAGTCATTCAAAAAGAAAGCGGGAGATTTATTCGGCGGCCTTCGTTAGTGACGTTGTTGGGAACGGCTTCACAACAACTCTCGCTTCTGGAGGCCAACGTGAGCAAGGATCAGTCTCGTCAACGCGTCAAGACTCTCACGAAGACAGCGCTGGTTTCAGTCAGCTATCTTGCGTTCGCTGCCGTGAGCGCAAACGACCTGCGTGCCCAGGAATTGCCGCAGGCGCAGCAAGCGGTGCCGTCGGACGAGTCTCCATCGCCGCCGGGCACGCCAGCGCAGCAAGCTCCTGCCACGCAACCGGGCGCTTCTCCAACGCCGCCGGCTACGCCGGCGCAACAGCAACCGAACACGACTCCATTGCCGCAGGTCACAGTCGATGCGCCGCGCCCAAGGCCGCACACCACATCGACGGTGCGGACGTCGCAGTTGGGCGCGACATCGAGCGCCCCCCCGAACGCGACACCCCCCAGCACGCAAGATCCGAGCGCGGCGATTCAGGCGGCCTGGCCGGCCAGCGGGACGCAAGATGCCCGCACGGGCACGGTCGGTATCTACGCGAACAGCACGTCGGTGGCGACCAAGATCAATACGCCGCTGGTCAATATTCCGCAGTCGCTCAGCGTCGTGACACGGCAATTCATCTCGGACACGAGCTACCAAAACCTCACTGACATCAGTCGCTACGTTCCGGGCGTCGAAGTGCATCAGGGCGAAGGCAACCGCGACGAGCTCATCATTCGCGGCGTCGACTCGAGCGCCAACTTCTTCGTCAACGGCTTCCGCGATGACGTCCAATATTTTCGTGACCTCTACAACGCGCAGAGCGTCGAAATCCTGAAGGGGCCGAGTGCGATCACCTTCGGGCGCGGCGCCGGCGGCGGCATCCTTAACCGCACCCTGAAGGAGGCCGATGGCCAGAGGATCTACGAGGCGACGGCGCAGACTGGATCGTATGACGACCGACGCTTCACGCTGGACGCGGGGCAAGCCGTCAGCGAGAACGCCGCCACGCGCCTCAACGCCATGTACGAGAAAAGCGACACGTTCCGGCAATTCGGCTGGCTGGAGCGCTGGGGGATCAATCCGACGGCGACATTCAAGGCCGACGATTTCACCAAGGTCAGGCTGAGCTACGAGTATTTCCACGACGCCCGCACGGCCGATCGCGGTAACCCCTCGCTGGGCGTAAGCGCGGTTCCGCCACCCTCGACGCGGTTCAATCCGGCCGGGCCGTTCGCCCCGAACGGGGATCTGACCGCCTTCTTCGGCAGTCCGAATTTGAATTATGCACGCGCGGACGTCCACACCGTGATGGGCTTCATCGAGCATGATTTCGGAAACGGGTTGACGGTGAAGAACGGCACGTACTTCGCCGACTTCAAGAAATTCTATCAGAACGTCTATCCCGGGAACGGGCCGCTGGCAGGCGCGGTCAATCCCAGCAATTTCACCTTCAACCGCGCCGCCTATAACCACACGACCAACCGCGACAACACGTTCAACGATACCGATTTCATCTACAAGGCGTATACCGGGCCGCTCTTCCATACGATCGGCTTCGGAACGCAGTTCGGCCGGCAGACCGGCATTGATGTGCGCAACACCGGCCTGTTTCCGAACGGGACGAACACCGAGGTCGACAGCGCGTTTGCGCCGACCTATTTCGGGCCGATCAATTTCGTCCACCAGTTCCCGGGCGCGTTCTCGCCCGGGATCACCACGCCCGACTCCAACAGCAAATACACGCTCAATACGCAGTCGTTCTATGCGCGCGACACCATTGAGATCACACGTTACCTGCAAATCATCGCGGCGGGCCGCTTCGATCGCTTCGACGAAACGGCGCTCGACATGAACACGAACATACTACGAAACCGGATCGACACTTTCGTGTCCCCGCAGGCGGCCGCAATCCTCAAGCCGGTGGAAACCCTGTCGATCTACTACGCGTACATGGTCTCGTACCTGCCCGCCTCGGGCGACCAGTTCAGCGCGCTCAACGACGGCACCGTGATTCTGGCGCCGCAAAAATTCGTCGACAATGAAGTCGGCATCAAATGGCAAGCACTCCCGCATCTCTTGTGTACGGTCGCCGTCTATGACCTCCAACGCACCAATGTTCCGCTGCCCGACCCGAACAGACCCGGATTTTTCATCTTGTCGGGCCGCAACGCAATTCGCGGGCTCGAGACTGAACTGAAGGGCTATCTGACCGACAATTGGCAGTCCTGGCTTGGCTACGCCTATACCGACGCTCGGGTTTCCAGCGACACGTCGCCGACCATCCTCCCGGGCAACCGCATTCAACTCGTTCCGTTTCATCAATTCTCGTGGTGGAACAAGTATCAGATCACTCCGGTCTGGGCCGCCTCCCTTGGGGTCATTTACTTCTCGGATTCGTTCGCCTCGTCCGACGACACCGTGTACCTGCCGGGCTTCGTTCGCTTCGACGCCGGGATCTTTGCGACGATCAACGAGACCTGGAAGGCACAGCTCAATGTCGAGAATCTCTTCGATAAGGGCTACTGGGCCTCGGCCAACGGCAATAACAACATCTCGCCGGGTCAAGGGCGGACGATCCGCCTGAAGGTCAGCGCTCGCCTTTGACGCCCCGCGGCCGGTCTCCGAAAACACTTCTGATGTGTTGCGGAGATTGGCCGACACATCATGGGCAACTTCTTCATGATTCGGATAGCTCAAGTTGCCCATGCCCTAAGCCATCGAGCCATTTATGCGGCAACACGTAACTCTATATCCTCCAGAATCTGCCTGAAGGCTGGCTCTGGGGCGCTACCCATGGTTCTATAAGCGTTCAGGAACGGCAACCATCAGTCCGGGTAGCCGATCCCATCAGCACGGGAGAAAACGATGAGACCTGTTGCCTTGGTATTGGCGCTCCTTTGCGCAGCGGCAACCTCCGCGCGCGCGCAGGATGCAATTCCCGATCTCAAGGGCACGTGGTCGGGAAAAGGTAAGTCGATCGTCTTCGGCACCCATGCGCATCATCCCGGCTCGCAAACCGCGGCCGATCCGCCGCGCGTTCGCGACATCGAGGCGACCCATACCGTGGAGGGACAAGACGGCCGCCTTGCTTGGGGCCGCTCTTCATCTGCAGTCGCCGATAACAAAGAGCCGTTCGCATGGGTGATTGCCAGCGACAACAAAACCATCGTCGGAGCGGATATGGACGGCTATTTTCGCATCACCCTCATCTCGCCCGATCGCATCGAGAAGTGCTACACGCACAACGGCACCAGCCCGAGCCGATCAATCGTTGCGACCTGTTACACGATGGATCGCTTGAAACGATAGATCGTGGCCAAGTCAAGCTGGCCGCGAAGCGCCCAGCGACGGAGCGTTGCTTGTTTGCTTGCCCCGGTCTTGAACCTGCGTCACCAGTACGGATACTCCGATGCAGGTGCGAGGTGATCCAGACTTGGCGGGGTGACTAAGAATTGCTTCCCCGGACACGTTCTGCGGCGGAGCATCGTGCATTTCCAGCCGGAACGAACCAAATGTCCCTGCTCATCGAACACCGCGGGCCTGTCGCAGTGCTCACGCTGAATCGGCCCGAGAAACTCAACGCGCTCAACAATCAACTCATCAGCGCGCTCACGGCGGCACTGGACGAGATGGAGCTCGACCGTTCCGTGCGCGCGATCGTCGTCACCGGAGCGGGTCGTGCGTTCAGCGCCGGCGCCGACATTGCGGAATTCCAAGCGCATATGAAAGCAGGCCCCGCCGAGGCGATCACACATTTCATGCGGCCCGGCCATCGGCTGACCCGCCGGATCGAGGGGTATCCAAAGCCCGTCATCGCGGCAGTCAACGGGCTGGCGTTCGGCGGCGGTTGCGAGCTCGTGGAGTCGATACATCTCGCTTTCGCCGCGGACACCGCCGTCTTCTCAAAGGCGGAGGTCAACATCGGCATCATTCCGACGTTCGGCGGAACGCAACGGCTGCCGAGACATGTCGGCCGTAAGGCGGCGGCGGAATTGATTCTCAGCGGACGGCAGTTCGACGCAAAGGAGGCGCTCGATCTAGGCCTCGTCAATCGGATTGTGACAGGCAACGAACTCCTGAAAGAAGCGATCGCGCTTGCGGAGGAGCTTGCCCAAAAGCCGCCGCTCACGCTCGCCGCGGCGCTCTGGGCTATCCATCGCGGCATGGATGCGTCAATTGACGACGGGCTTGCCATCGAAGAAGCCGCTTTCGCGCGCATTGTGCCGACGCACGATGCCAATGAAGGCGTGGCGGCCTTCGTAGAGAAGCGTCGTCCCGAATATTCCGGAACTTAAGGGCACGTTTCTGGCGCGCCTTGGGCCCTGGACTATTGGGCTTGTACCTTGGCGCACACCGCGACCAGCGGGCTGGTGGCCGCACGCCGCGGACAAGATACCGACCTCTCGTTGATGAGGGTCACGGCACTTCTACCGGGGCCGCAGTACGCAGTCACCAGCACCTCTTCCTGGTCACAGGCCGCGGTGCAGGCCGCGGTCTCGCAGCTTGTACGGATGACCCGCAGCGACCCCGTCGCCGCTCCCGGCGCACCAAGCGGCCCGGGAGGGCCCGCGTCCCCTTTCGGACCCGGTGGGCCAGGCGGACCCGGCGGACCGGGATCGCCCTTTTCGCCCGCTGGACCGGCGACCCCGGCTTCCCCTTTTGGTCCTGAGCTGCCCTGGCCACAACTCGCCAATCCGAGGGCGAGCGCGATGAGAAGCGCGATCCGTTTCGTTGGCGTGTTCGTAGATTTATCCATGATGGTGCTCGATCCGGCGGCGCGACCGCGTGCTGTTGCGGGCTCTGGTGCAAGGCATGCCCTGCAATGCATGCGCGACGCAGAGAGGCCCCGGCGAGGTTTTCACCGGGGCCAGCGCTCCCATGGGCTCTTGGGGGGCAGTGGGGCCTTCCGGGAACGCCACAGGGTTATGGTCCGGCGGGCGGTTTGGTTCCCGCCCTCGTCGAGCCGACGAGATACGCATCAACAGCATGACGTTCACGTCCCGCATTGATGGATCGCCCGCCTGAGGTCGTCCAATGAGGCCAAGCAGATCTTCGGCAGTGTAGCGCAGCTTCAGCAGCCAAAAGATGACGTGATCACCTCATCTCGACTGCCATGTTGGCGTCGAGCGCAAGCTCTTCGAAATACGGGAAGCCCAGTCCCGCACCGAGCAGCCGGCGGCCGCGGCGCAACGCGGCTCCGGCGGTGCGCGCGTCGAGCGCAGTGCGCGCAAGCGCAGGAAGCTGGCTGGGCTGCCGCATCACCGACCGCAACACCTTGATGACGTCTGCCGTGCCGTCATGACGCAGGCCGAAGACCGCCGCGGGCGGGAGCAGGCTGTGAGCGGGATCGATGACTGCGCGGCAGGCGGCAAAGGGAATGCGGTGGGCAGCGGCGATCCTGGCCGCCACGTGTGATTCGGTATCGACGGCGACGGCGCCAGTTCGCAGATGGAGCTGCCGCTTTTCCACCGGTTCCGCGATCGGCGCATCCGCTCCGATGATCTCGGCGTGCACGGCACCGGGAAGCGCCTCGAGCAGTGCCCGTGCCCATCCGCGATCGGTTGGAAAGTGCCCCTGTTGCGTCCTGACGCCGGATGCGACGACCCAATCGCCTGCCGCGAGATGGGGCGCCAGTCCGCCGGCGATTCCGAAGCTGATGATTCCTGCAGCACCGTGCTTGGCCGCCGCCTCGAGCGAGGCGACGAGCTGAGAGGCATGGTTGCAGATTACCGCAACGCCCGGACCCAGGGCGATGCGTGCCTCCAGCGCAAGACAAGTGACTGCGACTACGTGCCCCCTAGTCGACATTCAACGCTCGTTCTGTTCGCGTAGCGCGGCCTGAATCGTCGGTAATCTTCCCCAGAAAGTGAAATTGGTCAACGGCCTTACCCCCGCGCATGTCTCCCACCTGCCTTGGGTTGGGGGGACATGCGGCCTCCGTTCCTCGCGCGTTTTGGCTGCATCCCTCGCGCGCGCGGCCACCCTACCGCCATATCGGAGCGCAGTCTGCGCCAAGTTCATCGCTGGTTGCCGAGCTGTTAGGCGCCGCTCGCCCCGTCGCAATGTGCCGCCTGCAGCGGTACGGCCATAGGAACGGACCGGGTACACGACTCCGCCGTATGACTCAAGAGATTCGATCGGGCTACAATATCCGAAACATGGGCGACAGCACGCGACACATTCGCGCTTTAGAGTCGGTTCGACGGCGGCCCGATCGCACAAGCCGCAAAAATCGAAAGACCACCCGCGAGGAGAAAGCACATGCCCACTTGGACGCCTGATCCGAGTTTTTATCCCTCTCCACGGCAAGCCGCAAAGGCACCGCCCGAAACGCTCGCCTACGTCGCCGCCTTCGATCCGGACCGCAGATCTCCGGACCGCTTGGCGATCGTCGACGTCGATTCGAAATCGCCGTCGTATTCCAAGATCATCGGCCACGTGGCGGCGACGGAGGCCGGGGACGAATTCCACCATTTCGGCTGGAACGCGTGCTCGTCGTGCTTGTGTCCGAACGCGCCACATCCCCATGTGGAGCGACGTTATCTCGTCGTGCCCGGTCTGCGCTCGTCGCGCATCTACATTCTCGACACCAAGCCCGATCCGCGTGCGCCGAAAATCGTGAAGGTGATCGAGCCGGCGGAGCTTGCCGAAAAGACCGGCTATACCCGCCCGCACACCGTCCACTGCGGACCCGGGGGCATCTATGTCGCAGCGCTGGGAAACAAAGACGGCAAAGCACCTGGCGGCGTGTTCGTCATGGATCAGGAGAGTTTCGAGCCGCTCGGCCGCTGGGAGGTCGATCGCGGGCCTCAGCAGCTCGGTTACGATGTATGGTGGCATCTCGGCTACGACACAATGGTCACCAGCGAGTGGGGCACGCCAGATACGTTTGAGAACGGCCTCGTTCCGGAAATTCTGCTCGGCAGCAAATACGGCAGGCGCCTGCATTTCTGGGACTTCACCAAGCGCAAACACCTGCAGGAGATCGACTTCGGTGAAGAGCATCAGCTCGTGTTCGAGCTCAGGCCCGCGCATGACCCGACCAAAGCCTACGGCTTCGTCAATTGCGTAGTAAGCCTGAAGGATCTGTCCTCTTCGATCTGGACCTGGTTCCGCGAGGGCAACAAGTGGGCGGTGAAGAAAATCATCTCGATCCCGGCCGAGCCGGCGAATGCGGACGACCTGCCGCCTGTGCTCAAGGGCTTCAAAGCGGTTCCGCCCCTGGTCACCGACATCGATCTGTCCATGGACGACCGCTTCCTCTACGTCGCGTGCTGGGGCACCGGCGACTTGCAGCAATACGACGTGTCGGATCCATTCAACCCGAAGCTGACCGGAAAGGTGCGGATTGGAGGGATCGTGTCGCGCGCGACTCACCCGGGTGCGAAGAACGGCAAGCTCAATGGTGGACCGCAGATGGTGGAGGTCAGCCGCGACGGCCGGCGCGTTTATTTCACCAACTCGCTCTACGGCGCGATCGACCCGCAGTTCTATCCGGAGGGCATCGACGGCTGGATGGTCAAGCTCGACGCCGCCCCGGCGGGGGGTATCGCATTCGACCCGAAATTCTTCATCGACTGGCCGAAAGGGCACCGGCCGCATCAGATCCGCCTGCAAGGCGGTGACTGCTCCTCGGATTCATATTGCTATCCGTGAGGCAGCCGAATCGGTAAGGGCCCGTGCGGCCGCGCGGCGAGCACCGCCATGAGTATACCGCCCACTGAGTTCTGGCCGTGGTTGGCGCTCGCCGGGCTGGGCCTTTTTCACGGGCTCAACCCGGCGATGGGGTGGCTATTCGCGGTCGCCCTCGGCTTGCACCGTGGAAGCCAACGAATCGTGCTGCTGTCGCTCGTTCCGATCGCGGTCGGGCATGCGGCGGCGGTTGCCGCGGTGCTGCTCGCCGTGCTGGCGCTCGGCCTGGTCCTCGACCACACGATCCTCCTGCGCCTGGCTGCGCTCGTGCTCATCGGCTGGGCGCTGTGGCATGCGCTCTATGGCCATCGCCGGCGCGTGCGGGTTGGAATGCAGACCGGCCTGTTGGGCCTCGTGCTTTGGTCGTTTCTGATGGCGAGCGCGCATGGCGCGGGGTTGATGCTGATCCCGGCGCTGGCGCCGATCTGCGGCTCTGCGCCGTCGGCAACTGCCGCGACATTCGGCACCCCCCTCGCGCTTGCGGCGCTCGCCGTTCACTCGACCACCATGCTCGCAACCATCGCGGCGGTTTCGCTGATCGTCTACAACTGGACGGGCGTCGATTTTCTGCGACGCAGCTGGATCAATGTCGATCTGATCTGGGTCGCCGTGCTCGCCACGTGCGGCGTCGCTTTACTATTCGCGTAATACCCACCTGTTTGATCTGGCATTCCGGGGCGCGGGCAAAGCCCGCGAGCCCGGAATCCATAACCGCTGTCGGTGATTATGGATGCCGGCCCTCGCCGCTATCGCGGCTCGGCCACAATGGCGAATTGAAAGCGTTGCTATTATTGCGGCCCGCTCGTGCCGCGCCAGCGCGCGAATTGCAGCACGCGTTCGCCGTCCTCGCGCGTTGCGCCCCGCTCCAGAGCTTCCCGAATCGACTTTTCCAGAGCGGAGAGCTGGAACGGCTTGCGCAGAATCGCATACCGCGATTGCACCGTGTGCACCACGTCGCTGTAACCGCTGGTGAGGACGACGGGGATGTGCGGATAGTGGTTGCCGATTTCCTGTGCCAGCGCGATGCCGTTCATGCCGCCGGGCATCACGACGTCGCTGAGGACAAGATCTATCTTGTCGCCGCGCTGCAGCCGGTTTAGCGCCTCGGTCGCGTTTTCCGCGCGCGTGGTTTGATAACCGAGCTGCTCGACGAGAGAAGCGGTGATCTCGGCCACTTCCGCGTTGTCCTCGACCACGAGAACGGTGCCCTGCCCGGACACGCTCGGTTGAGTCGGAGGCGCCTGCACGGCTTCGACCGGGATCGCCTGCTTGCGCGGCAGATAAATGGTGATGGTGGTCCCGCTGCCGACCGTGCTGGTCGCAACCACAGTACCCCCCGATTGGTGAGAAAAGCCGTAGACCTGCGCCAGTCCAAGCCCGGTGCCTTTGCCCAGTGCCTTGGTCGTGAAGAACGGCTCGAAAATGCGCGGCAGAACGTCCGGCGCGATGCCCACGCCGGTATCGGTCATCGCCAGCGCGACGAAATCTCCCTCGAGTTGATCGACCCCATCGCTTTTCTTCAGGCTGACGTTGCGCGCCGACAGCGTGATCGAGCCTCCGCCGGGCATGGCATCGCGTGCATTGACCGCGACATTGACCAGCGCCAGTTCGAGCTCCGCAATGTCCACCTCGACCGGCCAGACATCTGCCGGTATGTCGCATTTGAGCTCGACGTTTCCGCGTAACGAGCCGACGAGCATTTCGCGCACGCCTTCGACCCGTTCTTTCAGATCGGTAACCACGGGGTTGAGCGGCTGGCGTCGCGAGAACGCCAACAGCTGGCGCGTCAAGCTCTCGCCGCGATTGGCGGCCGCGTGCACCGCGTCGATTGCCTGCAGATGCTTGGGATCGGTGAGCCGGCGGCGCAGAAGCTGCGCGTGACCGCTCACGATCGTCAACAGGTTGTTGAAATCGTGGGCGATGCTGCCGGTGAGTTGGCCGAGCGCTTCCATCTTCTGCGATTGCGCGAGCTGCTCCTGCGCCCGCTCGAGCGAGGCTTGGGCTTCGCGTTTCTCGGTCATGTCGCGGGTGATTTTCACGAACCCGGCCAGCGTGCCGACCTCGTCGCGGACCGCCTCGATCACGGCGCTCGCCCAGAACAGGCTCTTGTCACGCCGCACGCGCCAGCCCTCGACGGCGCATTTGCCCTCGTAGGCGGCGAGGTGGAGCGCCCGCGCCGGCTCGCCGCGCTGTTGCTCCTCCTCGGTGTAAAAGCGGCTGAAGTGCTCGCCGATGATCTCCGCCGCAGCGTATTGGTGAATGCGCTGCGCACCCACGTTCCAATTCGTGATGTAACCGCCGCGGTCGAGCATGAAGATCGCGTAGTCGGTGACGCCTTGAATCACCGTGCGAAAGCGCCACTCGCTCTCCATCAGCGCCTCTTGCGCCTTGCGGCGTTCGGCGATGTCCTGCTTGAGCGCGGCTTCGACCCGCTTGCGCTGCTCGATCTCGGTGTGCAGGACCTCTGTCGTGTGCCCGAGGCTCTCGGTACGTTCTTCGAGCGACTTCTGCAGGTCGTCGTGCGCGCGCTTGAGATCTGCCTCGGCGCGGCGACGCTCGGTGACGTCCTCCGCGACCACCATGAGATGGCGCACGGCACCGCTGTAGTCGGCGATGGCCGAGACGTTGTTGCGCATCCAGCGGCGCGAGCCGTCGGACATCACCTGTCGGCTCTCGAGGGCAAATCCTTCCCCGGTGCGGATCGCGTGCCGGATCAGATTGGCCAAGTGGGGCAGGTCGTCCGGATCGGTCAGATCCTGGATGCGCATCTGCAGCAGCTCGGGGGCCGCGCGGCGCGCGGTCCCACAAAATCGATTATTGACGAGGATAAAGCGCCCGGTCGTATCGATTTGCGCGACGCCTACGACCGATTGGCTGAACATCGCGCGGAGAATCTGCTCCTGGTGGCGTAATTTGACTTCCGCGCGCTTTCGCGTCGAAACGTACGCGCTCAGGGCGAGACTCACCGCCGAGATGCTGATCATGAACACGGCCAGCAGCAAGAACCCGTCGTCGGAGGTCGCTCCCGCGAACCGTCCGCCGTCCGCCAATGCTCCCCAGATCGCAAAGCACGAGAGAATGAGCACGGCGATCGCGGTGTCCCGCTCTCCGCAGCGAAGCGCCGCCCACAGCAGCGGCAGCGCCGCCAGGAAGGCCAGCGCGCTCCTGAGCGCGCTCTGCTCGAATAACGGACTAAAGGCGATCAGCCCGACGAGGATCGCCGCCACAATGGCGAGGCTCGAGGACAACGCGCTGTCCACATCGAAGGCGCGGAAGCTGCCGATCGCCCAAAGCGCCGCGGCCGGCGCGAGGACGAATGCGCCAGCGGCGTCGCGCAGCCACCACGCAGCGCCCGAGGCGCCCAGGCTATCCCAGTCCAGGTACCCGGCGAGATAAAAGCTGCCGACGCCGACAAGCGCGCCGCTCAACGTGCTTGCGAGCGCGACTAAGGCAAATTTCGCGATCCCAGTCGGGGTATCGAACGTCCTGCGGCCCTGGGACCAGACGCTGATCAAGGAGCCGCCGACGAGAGCCTCAATGGTGCTCGCGGTCGCGACGCAGGCAGGCAAGACCCAATCCGCAGCATTCGCATCGGGAATCTCGGCCGGCGGTCCGGCGGCAAATGCCGCCGCAAAAATGGCCGGCCAAACGCGCAGGCCGCACACGAGGACGGCGGCCAAGGCAAATCCGGCAGGTAGCCAGATGGGGACGGCGCTCGTGTAGATCGAGGCGAGCGTCAAGGCCGCTTTGGCCAGGACAAAATAGCCGGCGCCGACGATTATCAGTTGGGCGACATATTTCGCCACGCTGCGCGGTTGCAGCGCGGTCGCGAATTTTGAACCCGAGAAACGAGTCACGGCATGCCCCCTCGCCGCGCCGTTTGGTCGTACCTTTCCCCCTTAGAAGCGCGCTGGCGTTTTCTCCCGGATCTATGATCAACGGAACTGCGGCGGAACTCGGGCCGTGGACGGGCGAAAAGCGCCCGAGCAAACTTTGATCATCGCTCAGAAATCGCGCACAGCGCTTACATGGCGCTGCGCAATGATTCGCCGACCGGCATCGGCGGCCGTGGCAGATCGCCGAATATTCTGTCGTTTTCGGGCAAGAACCACGACGGGATTTGCTTGAGCCTGGCGAGGAGCGGCCCCTCCTCGTCGCTATTCCATGTGGCAGGTTCGTCGCGGCTCGCTGCTGCCGGGACGCTTTGCGCTGCCGTCGTCGGCGCAGGATTGGCCGCAACAGCGGATGGCTGGATCGCGAGCGGCTCACTGCTGCGCCGCTTCGGCTCCGCGCTCGGGGCCTGTTCCGACATCTGGGTGCGGCGCGCTGCGGCGACGGGCGCCGACTTCGCCGGCTTCGGCGCCGAGGAGGCGGTCGACGCGACGGCCGTGCGTTCCGGCTGCGTTTCGCTGTCGCTCCGCGTGATGGCGGCAGCGCGCGCATCGCGGGCCGCGTTCTCAATCGTCGCGGGCGAGATTTGGACGACCGCGGTTGCAGGCGCGGGCCCCCTCTCGATTTGCCCCAGGAAATAGGCGCAGAGCGCGCTCGCGATCCCTGCCCCCGCCACCTCGATAAATTTGATCGCGAATCTGGACATGAAGGTGAATTTCACGGCGCGCCTCCGATTTCAAACGCTTGGTTGATTTTCAAACATTCGTTTGAGACATCTTCAAGGCGGGAGGAAAGGCCAAGCGTGGCAAATCGACGGAAAACTAGCGCCGCTGCGCGCGTTGGCACTCATCGGAAGTCGGGCGCGGGCCCGAGAAAACGTGCTCGGCTAAGGACTTGGTCGCGGCTGCGCGACAAGCACCTCGTCCGGGTGCTCGGTGGCGGTTGCGGCCCGCGGGGCCTAAGACCGCGCCTTGGTCGGCAGCCGGCTCAGACCGTTTGCGGCCCAAGTGGCGATGGTATCGGCGAGCCCATCCACGAAGCGTTCGTCGACTTTGAGCCGCAGCGGCGGGTGGGACAGCTGCTCGGCGTTGCGCACGAAAATGTTGCATTGCCCGAACAGCCACAACGCGGCGACGACCGCCTGCTTGTCTGTCGCGTCGTCCGGCAGGAAGCGACGAACCAACTGGGTCGCGGCGGCAAAGAAAGGTGCCGCCTCGCGCGCCATGAATTTGCGAAAGACCGCGCTCGGCTTGAGCGTCTCCCAGCCGAAGACGCGCACGTAGTCGCTGAGGTCGTCGCGCGCGGTCATCGGCCGCAGCTGCCGGCGGATGAATTGCCGCAATTGCGCTTCGCGCGAGAGCTTTCCGGGCCCTTGCGGCGCGTCCTCGCTCATCAGCGCGCGCAAGGCCGTCTCCAGCACGGCGCGATACAGCCCCTGCTTGCTGCCGAAATGGTAATTGATTGCGGCCTGATTGACCTGCGCCTCGGCAACGATGGTGCGGATGCTGGCGCCCTCATAGCCGCTGAGCGCAAAGGCGCGCGACGCCGCCTTGATGATCTTCTCCCGGGTGGCCTGCGAGACTCGGGTCACTTTTGCCGGCCGCGGCATGGCTTGCTCCAAATTCAAACGAGCGTTTGAAGCTAGCGCGCGGCGACCGCCCCGACAAGGTTGCACACCTTCTTCGGAGGATGACACCAAAACCCCCAGCCGCTGAACACGCGAAGGCCTAGTCTATTTATGCTTCTCGTTCGACGGCCGATGAGGTCGAAGCTCAATGCAGACTCGCAGCCGTCGCCTGCAAGCTCGCGAGTAGATCGCTCGATCCCTGCACCGCCACGCGCTGGTGATAGAAGCGCAGCCCATAAAGGCCGCCCAATTCCTCCCCCGCTCCGGCGCGGCCCGGGCCGCCGTGATTGCATTGCGGCATCACGATGCCATGGCCGGTATGGGCGGTTGCGACGGCGGGGTCAACGGCAAGAACGCGGCCGTGGCTCGGCGCGATCTCGTTCACGAGGCGGACGAGACAATCCCGATCCTCGCCGTAGACGGATGCAACAAGCGAGCCCCCTCCGCGCGCAATCAGGGCGGCGGCATCCTGCTCGTCGCGATACGGCACGATGGTTGCCGCCGGACCGAACACTTCGACGTCGTGTACCGCTCGCGCGGCACCTGCGTCCTTGAGCTTGAGCAAGGTCGGCGCGACGAATGCCGATTTATTCTTGTCGATGCCGTCGAGCGCAGGCGCCTCGGCGCCGCCGCAGACGATCGCGGCCTCGGACGCCAAGCGGCGGATGCCGTCGAGCGCGGCCGCCTGCTGGGCCCGCGTCACCAGCGGGCCCATCCGCGTATCCGCCTGCCGCGGGTCGCCGACCTTCGTAGCCTTGAGTTTCTCCGCCAGCGCATCGGCAACCGCGTCGGCCTTGTCCGCCGGCACGAAGATGCGGCGGATCGCGGTGCACTTTTGCCCGGCCTTGACCGTCATCTCGCGCACGATCTCGCGCACGAAGGCGTCGAAAGCCGCGCTCCCGGACGAGGAGTCCGGCGCCAGCAACGCCGCGTTGATGCTGTCGGCCTCGATGTTCACCGGCACGTTCTTGGCGATCACGTTGGGATGGCCGCGCACGCGCGCAGCGGTATCGGCCGAGCCGGTAAAGGCGATGAGGTCATCGGCGGTGAGCGCGTCGAGGAGTTGGCCCGCGCTGCCGCAGAGGAGATTGAGCGCGCCGTCGGGCAGTACCTTGGCTGCGACCACGTCCTTCACCATGGCATGCGCCAAGAGCGCCGTCGCGGAGGCGGGCTTGGCGAGGACGGGCACGCCGGCGAGGAGCGCTACCGCAGCCTTCTCCCAGAGGCCCCAACTCGGGAAATTGAACGCATTGATGTGCACGGCAACGCCGCGGCGCGGCACCATCAGGTGAATGGCCTGATAATTCTCCGCCTTGGCGAGCCGCACGGGCTTTTCATCGAGCAGCGTGCGTGCGTCGCCGAGCCCGGCGCCGAGGCGGGCATAGTATTTCAGCGTGCCGATGCCGCCGTCGATGTCGATCGCCGCGTCCGCTTTCGTATTGCCGGAATTTGCGATGGCGATCGCTTCATACCGTGCGCGGTTCGCGGTGAGCACGTCGGCGACGGCGCCGACCAGCTTGGCTCGCTCGCCATAGCTCAAGCCACGCAGGCCGAGCTGGCCTTCCCCGCGCGCGAATTCGAGCGCAGCCTTGAGATCGAGGCCTTTTGCCGAAACGGTCGCCAGCTCGTCACCTCTGACCGGATCGACCAGGGTGGTCTCGATCCCCTGCCCGCGCAGCCAGCGGCCGGATAGATAGCTCTCGAGATTCTCTGGCGTTGCACTCATGGCTCGCTCCCTTGAGGCGCGCGGCTGCTGGCGGCGCTCACGATTTCTTGCGGGCGTGCGCGTGGTCGTGCTTGCTGAGCATGTGACCACAGCCGGCTTTGTTCGCCCAGTATTCCCAGGCCCGCCAGGTTTCCGCCGAATAGGGACTGTAGCCGCGATTGCGGGCATCGATCTCGCCTTGCCGCAGATAGGTGATGTCGCCGCCTAATTGCTTGGCGCGCAGCAACGCGCGCGCGTTGCGCGGCAGATAGACCGACATCCGCACCACCTCGATGAGCGAGCGCGCCGCCGAGGCAAAGCCGTGGCCCCGCATCAACGCGACGTTGTTGTCGGCGAGACATTTGGCGAGATCGCGGCCCTGCTCCATGTTGGTAACCAACAGATTGGTGTCGCCGAACCTGTCGGCGATGTCCCACACGGGGACGTTGGTGCCGATGAAGCTGCCGGAATGAATGACCGGACGAAGCGGGGTCGCCCGCGCGATCCCGAACGGCAGAATGTCCTCCGCGTGCGCGTGGACGACCGACTGTATGTCGGGCCGCGCCTCGTAGATGGCGGCGTGAATGAACCGTTCGAGATAGAGCGCGCGCGTCTCGTCGCGCACCGGCTGCCCGTCAAGCCCCAATTCGACGATGTCCTGGGGCTCGACCAGTTCGGGCGCGACGGAGCGGGCGAGGAAAAAATGCTTTGGATTGTCGGGATGGCGAATACTGACATGGCCGTATGCATCCACCACCTCCTCGCGCGCAAGAATGCGATTGGCGATGACGAGATCGCGAATGACGGTGTCGAGATTGCTCATAGTTGACCCCCGGGGTGACGCATCATCCGGTGAGGACGAGGCGGCGACTGGCCTAGTAGGTTGGGACGAAGAGATCATCCACCGGAACTGGCGCGGCGATCAACGACTGATCGGTCAGATAGGTCACGAAGGCTTCGAGCGTGGGCCGGTTTGGCTCGACGCCGTACGGCCACGGGTCGCCGTCGAAGACTTCGTAGACCTCGTCGATGTCGCGCATCAGGAACGGCGTCATGTAGCGCAGCGCGCGTAGATTGAACATTTTCTCGAGCGCTATTTTTTTGGACTCGCAAAACGCGTTGTACAAGCCGGTGGCGATGAAGGGATATCGCTCATAAACCTGCTTGCGGATCGCAATGAGGTGCATGATCGGATAGATCTTCGTGCGTCGGTAGAACTCTTTTTCGAGCTCGACGTAATTCGGAAACAGCCGCACGATGTCCGGATTGCTGCGGATCGCCGCCGGCAGGCTCGTGCCAAGCGTCGCATCGACTTCGCGTTCCTCGATGAGGTCGCTCATCGATTTGTTCGACGTGTTTCGCTCGATCGGAATTGGCTTGAGCAGCGGCAGCACGGTCGGGCTGCCGTGCGCGCCGCCGGTATTCATCGCACCCTGAACCCAGCGGATCTTCCGGAGATCGACGCCGTATTCGTGCTGCAGCAGCCCATTGATGTAGATCGCCGCGGTCATGGTCAGCAAAGGCACGCCCACGCGCTTGCCCTCGAGGTCCTTCGGTGTCTTGATGCCCGCTTTGCGATGAACGGCGATGAAGCCGTGGCGAAACGCCCGCGACGGAAACACCGGGATGGCGACGAAGGGGCACTGCTTGTTGGCAAAGCGCTGGACGAACTCCGAGCTCGAAAACTCCGCGACGTCGAATTCCTCGCCGCCTGCCATCCGATCGAAAATCGGTCGCGGCTGATCGATCGCGATGAAATTGAGATCGATGCCTTCGACCCTGACCTCGCCGGTATAGAGCGGCTGCATGCGGTCGTAGAGCCCGCACGCGAACGAAAGTTGCAACTTGGCCATTTGCTCCGTCCCCGCTGCCCTGAGCGCTCCTTATCTTTTCGATCAGCTGTCACGTCCCGGCGCGTACACGGCGGCGGGGCAGAGATTTTCGGGCACGCGGCCGAGAGCCGTTCAGCAGACGCGACAATTCCCGCGTCGACGGGATGCGCCGGCGCAGCCTGAGCGATTCCGTCTCATCTGCCGCGAGGTTTGCAATAAGCGCCAGGAGGGTGCGTCGCGTCGCCGCGATGTCACGGGGGTCGATATCGCGCAAGGCGACCGCGTTGACCTCTTCAGCGAGTGGAACGAGCTTGGTCTTGAGCGCCCGTCCCTTCAGCGTCAGATAGACATGGACCTCCTTGCGGCTCTTGGGGCTGGGCCGGCGCACGACGTATCCCAGTCTTTCCATCGCGTTTAGCGCCGAGAACGTGGTTGGCTCCATGACCCCCGCCTCGCCGCTCAGCTGCCGTTGCGTTAAGCCTTCGCTCTCCCACAGGATGCGCAGGAACGTCCAGTGACCATACGACACCGAGTGCTCCGTGAGCCGCATCTGCAAGGCGCGCGCGAGACCTCTCGCCGCGTGCTTGACGAGATGCGCCAGCCGATCATTGGGCACCGCCTCCTGCCAATGACGCAGCAGCTGCCGAGTCGTCGGCTCATCGGCACTGTGCGAACGGTTCGCGACCATTGTTCCCGATTTCGGACGGGCCAGGGTGCAACTCGACAGGCCCGGCTAAAATTGCTAGCATGCTTAGAGGGCTAAGTATGACACGTGCCCTGCCCGATTGTCGAGGTCAGCCGATGAACAAGCCAGTCACCGACATCCCGCACCCCAAAATGCTGCTCGACCCTTACGCCACCTGGGCGGCGAAAGAAGGCGTACCCATAACCGAGGATTTCGGCGTCGACTTGCTCAAAGTGGCGACCGCGCCGTGGCCGCGTTTCGGGGTCGATGGCGGCCTCGTTCACCTCAAAGGCCGCGGCGACTTCGTCTCGATCTTCGTTCTAGACCTCGCAGCCGGCGCAAAGTCCGCGCCGCAGAAGCATCTCTTCGAGGAGGTCGTCTACGTGCTGTCCGGGCACGGCAATACGACCATCGAAACGAGCGACGGTCGCAAGCACAGCTTCGAGTGGGGCCCCAAGAGTCTGTTCGCACTGCCGCTCAATGCGCGCTATCAACACTTCAATTCGAGCGGACGCGAACGCGCGCGGCTCGCCTCGACCAACAATCTGGCGCTCATGCTCAATCTCTTCCACAACGAATCCTTTGTGTTCGATAACGACTGCGATTTTCCGGAACGCCAGGGCGCGGCCAAATATTTCAGCGGCGAAGGCGAGTTCATTCCGGTGCGGCCGGGGCGCAACATGTGGGAGACCAACTTCATCCCCGATCTCGCCGGCTTCGAGCTCAAGACCTGGGAGCAGCGCGGCGCCGGCGGATCGAACATGATGTTCATTCTCGCCGACGGCACCATGCACGCCCACACCTCACAGATGCCGGTCGGCACCTACAAAAAGGCACATCGCCACGGCCCCGACTTCCATGTCTTTGCCGTCACCGGGCACGGCTTCTCGCTGCTGTGGTACGAGGGCGAAAAGGACTTCGTGCGCATCGATTGGAAGCATGGCTGGGTGTTCGCGCCGCCGGACCAGATGCTCCACCAGCACTTCAACACCGCGCCCGATCCCGCGCGCTACCTCGCCGTCGCCTTCGGCAGCCTGCGCTATCCATTCACCGCCGATAAACGCCGGGTAACGCCGGGTCTTCATGGGAATGGACGTGAGCGTGAAGGACGGCGGGTGCCAGATCGAATACGAGCACCAGGACCCGCGTATCCACGCGATTTATCTCGAGGAACTCGCCAAGCACGGTGTGTCGTCCGGCATGGGCAAGTTTATCGACGAACGGTCCTACGCCAAAACTCCGGCCTGACGGCGCGGAGCCTTAATGCACGATCTCGAATTCGAGCATCTTCACGTCAGCCCCGACGATGTCGCCGTCAATGAGGTCGCTTGGACGGCCGATAATGTCGAGCTGACGACCGTCGGCATCGATATCGGCTCGTCGACCTCGCATCTGATGTTCGCGCGCGTGCATCTGCAGCGGCTTTCGACGGCGCTGTCGAGCCGTTTCGTCGTGGTCGAGCGAAAAATCCTCTGGCAATCGCCGATCCTGCTGACGCCCTACCGATCCGACTACACCATCGACGTCGACGAGCTCGCCGGCTTTGTCGGCGGCTGCTACGCCTATGCCGGCATCGAGCGCGAGGCGGTGGATAGCGGCGCCGTCATCTTGACCGGCGAGGCGCTCAAGCGGCGCAACGCACGCGCCATCGCCGACCTGTTTTCGGAGGAAGCGGGCAAGTTCGTCTGTGCCTCGGCCGGGCACCACATGGAATGCCAGATGGCAGCGCACGGCTCGGGCGCCGTGGCGCTCTCGCGCGGCCACAACGCGACGCTGCTCAACGTGGACATCGGCGGCGGCACCACAAAATTCGCCCTCATCGAAAATGGGCGCATTCTTGCAACTTGCGCCATCGCGGTGGGCGGCCGCCTGATCGTCGAAGAGGATGTCCTCGCGCGCATCGAGCAGCCGGCTTACAAAATCGCCGAGGCTGCCCGGATCGAGCTCGCGCTCGGCGCGCCGCTTGCGCCGTCGGATCGGCGGCGGATCGCCGCGCGGATGGCACGCATGATCATGGGTCTCATCGATCTGCGCCAAGGCGGTGAGCTTGCCCGCTCGCTGCTCGTGACCGAGCCCTGGCCCGCCGAACTTGCCAACAGGGGCATCGACGCGATCACCTTTTCCGGCGGCGTCTCGGAATATCTCTACAAACGGGAGGGACGGCGTTTCGGCGATCTCGGCTTCGATTTGGCGGAGGAATTGCGCCACGCCCTGGCGCATCGGCGCGACCTACCTCCGGTCTGGGACCCTGGCCAAGGCATCCGCGCGACCGTGATCGGCGCCGCGCAATTCTCGGTCCAGATCAGCGGCAATACAATCCTCATTGCCGATCCCGGCAAGTTGCCGCTGCAAAATCTGCCGGTCCTGACATGCAATTTCGATCTGGACGGCGAAATCGCTCCCGAGGCCGTCGCCTCCGCCGTGCGCGGCGCGCTCGCACGCGCCGACTTCGAGGAAGGAGAAAGCCCGCTCGCGCTCTCGTTCCCGTGGCGCGGCGATCCCTCCCATGCACGTCTGCATGCGGCGGCAAGCGGCGTTTGTGCCGCGCTGCCGCGGACGCTGCAGGAGAACATGCCGCTGGTGCTGCTGATCGACGGCGACGTCGGCAAGAGTCTCGGCCGCATCATTCTGCACGAGATCGCGCCTGACGCCGACGTGATCGCGATCGACGCCGTGCAGCTCAAGGAATTCGACTATGTCGACATCGGGAGCCTCATCGAGCTGACCAACGTCGTTCCCATCATCATCAAGTCGTTGCTGTTCAAGTAAGGCCGGAGACTTGGGCCCAAGCATAGCCAAGCGCGCGAAAAGGAAACACGATGCCTGCGAAAAAACCTGCCAAGAAGATGCCGCCATCCCGTGTCCCCATTCTCGAGGAACACAGCCTAACCCCTCCCCAGCGCGCGCTGCTTGATTCGATCCGCTCCGGCCCGCGCGGGAGCAGCACCACCATCCGCGGCCCGTTCGCCGTCTTCCTGCATGCCCCCGCCTTCGGCGAGCTCGCGCAGCAACTCGGCGGCTATTGCCGATTCAAAACGGGAGTGCCGCCGCGGCTTTCCGAATTCGCGATCCTGGTGACGGCAAGGCTGTGGCGCGCGCAATACGAATGGTTCGCCCATGTGCCGCAGGCCGAGCGCGCCGGCGTCAAGGCGCAGACCATCCGCGACCTGCATAAGGGGCGCGTGCCCAAGGCCGCTCCGAAGGACGAGCGCGCGATCTACGATTTCATCCAGGAGCTCTATAAGACCCGCCGCGTGAGCGATAAGACCTTCGCGCGCGTGCATGCGCTTCTCGGTGACGCCGCGACCGTCGAGTTGGTCGGCATCTTCGGCTATTACGTGCTGATTTCGATGATCCTCAACGTCTTCCGCATGTCGCCTCCCGGGGATGAGCCACTCCCGTTTGCTGAAAAATAAGGGCGACAGACATGGAGGGCCGCCCGTCGGCGGCGATTGGGTGGGCGGCAAACGGTCGCAAGGATTGCCGTCGAGCGCGGCTGTTTGGTAATTTTGCACCGGCGGTGCTACCTGAAGAGTGCAAGCGAAACCACAATGGCACGTTGTTTGCTGTATGGCTTGGTGCATACGGCGTGGTGCAGACATTTCTGGACATGACAGAGGGGCTTATCATGAAGCGACGAGGGTTCACTGCATTCGCAGCCGCGGGCGTGATCATCACGGGAGCTTGGCTCATCACCGGGACCGCCATCCGCGCACAACAGCCGGCCGCACCGCCAGCAGCGCCCGCCGCACCGCCCACCCAGGCGGTGCCGCCAATCGGGCCGGCCGACCCGAACCTGCAGATCGCGCTGTCGCCTGACGGCAAGAAGATACATCTCTTACCGGCCACGCTGGAAACCACTCAATGGGGCTGGTTCGACAACGCCCAGCCGCCGGTGTTGCGCGTCAATAGTGGCGACATCGTCGTGCTCGAGACGATGATGCATAGCCACAACCAGGTCATTCCCGGCACTACGATCGATCAGATCAAGAAGCTGCGGACTGACCATCCGGGCCGCGGACCACACACGGTCACTGGGCCGATCTACGTCGAAGGCGCTGAGCCCGGCGACGTCCTCAAGGTGACGATCAACAAGATCGTGCCGCGAGCTTACGCGGCGAACTTCAACGTGCCGGGCATGTTCGGGCAGTTCCCAAAGGAGTACGCAGACGGTCAAGTGAAATACCTGTATCTCGATTGGGACAAGAAGGTCACCGAGTTCTTGCCCGGCGTGCAAATTCCCTTGCGTCCCTTCCCCGGCACAATCGGCGTGGCACGCAAAGAGCCCGGTCGCTACAGCACTGTGCCGCCGGGCGAATATGCCGGTAATATGGACATTCGCGATCTTACCGAGGGCGCGACGCTCTACGTGCCCGTGCACGTGCGTGGCGCATTGCTGTGGACCGGCGATTCACATGCCGCCCAAGGTAACGGCGAGGTCAACCTCACCGCTGTAGAGACCGCATACCGGGAGATGAATCTCACGGTTGAGGTGATCAAGGGCAAACCGCTCGATTTCCCGCGCATCGAGACGAAAACGTCGTGGATTACGATGGGGTTTGATCAGGATCTCAACAAGGCATGGGATCAGGCGAAGGCGCAGACCGTCAAATTCCTCTCAGAGCAGCGCAACGTTCCCGCCGATCAGGCGGCAAGGCTGATGCCGACCGCATCGGATTGCCGCGTATCCCAGGTGGTCAACATCAAAAAGGGCGTCCACTGCCTCAATCCCAAGAACCCGTCGGCACGCGAGGACGTGGAGCGTCCGACCAAGGAAACGGCGAAATACTACGTCTCGCACGCCAAGGACCCGGACCTGAACAAAGCCATGGATACGGCCTCGATGGGCATGATCAAGTGGCTCGAAACCGAAAAGAAGATCGCGCGCCTCGACGCCTACGGGCTTGCCAGCGTCGCGATGGATTGCCGCCTCGGCGCGGTCTCGGATACCGAGAAGAACGTGCACTGCTTGCTGCCGAAGAGCATCTTCGTTGCGAAACGGTGACCGCCGCGACAGGTCTGATCGGAGACTGAGAGCGCGCGGGCGATGCCGCCCGCGCGCCGTGCGTGTCATTTTATGCGTGTTCGGCCTTTCGCTCGTTGCCCAGACCGCGGCGGCCGGCAGCATGCGCGTGGTCGCCACTACCAGTGATCTCGCCAGCCTCGCCCATGCGGTAACCGGTGATCTCGCGCAGGTCGAGACGATCATTCCGCCGGCAGCCGACCCGGAAGCTTTCGAGCCGCGACCTTCCGATTTAGCCAAGCTCAAGGGAGCCTCGATCGTAATCCGGATCGGGCTCGGCTACGATCACTGGCTTGATAAGCTCCTGTCGATGCACGGCGATGCCGCGGTCAACCGCGGCGGCACCGGTTACGTCGACGCTTCCGTCGGCGTTCCCCTGCTCGAGATCAAGGGATCGCGCATCGATCCCACTCAGCGCGACGGCCACGCGCACGGCCTCGCCAATCCGCACTACTGGCTTGATCCCGCCAATGCCGAGACGATCAGCGGTGGAATTGCCGAGGCGGGTATTCGTCTCGCGCCCGAAATGGCCGGAAAGCTCATCGCCAACCGCGATGGTTTTCTCTCTCGCCTCAAGGCAAGTCTCATGGAGTGGGAACGGCTTCTCGCCCCGCATCGCGGCGCGCGCCTCATCGCCTATCACAATACCTGGCCTTATTTCGCGAGGCGCTTCCGCCTGAATATCGTCGACGTGATCGAGGTCAAGGAAGGCGTCGCGCCGAGCCCGGCGCGGCTCGCCAAGCTGGCGGCGATCATCCGCGAACAGGAAATACGGGTCATTGTGCACGAGCCGTTCGTGCCAGAGGAGGCATCGCAACTGCTGGCGCGGCGAACCGGTGCGGCGATCGTCAAGCTCGCGCCGTCGGTCGGCAGCATGCCGGCGGCCACCGGCTATCTCCCGCTATTCGATTATAATGTCGGCACATTGGCGCAGGCGCTATCGGCCGCATCGAACTGAGCACTCATGTTTGAGGACGTCCTCGCTTTCGCGGCCTTGCCGCTGACCGCAGCCGTTGTCTTCACCGGCATTCACACGTGGTTCGGGCTCCAGGTGCTGCGGCGAAACGTGGTGTTCGCTGATCTCGCGCTGGCGCAGGTGTCCGCCTTGGGCGCGACCGTGGCCGTGGTCGCCGGCCATGCCGTTCAGAGCGCCGCCGGATATGCCTACACACTTATTTTCACCGCGATCGGGGCTTTGTTGCTGACCGCAAGCCGCGGGCTCGCCCGCAGCGTGCGGCAGGAGGCCTTCATCGGCGTCCTCTATGTGTTTGCCACGGCCGCGACGGTGCTCGTCATCGACCGCTCCCCGCAGGGCGCCGAACACGTCAAGAAGATGCTCGTCGGCGGCATTCTCTCGGTGACGGGGGACGAACTGCAGAAGTTCGTCGTCCTCTACAGCATCATCGGGGCTGTTCATTGGGTCATACGGCGACCGTTGCTGGCCGCGTCAGCCGATGCAGACGGCCGGAGGGACATCGGAAAGTTCCTGTTTTGGGACCTCATCTTCTACCTGTCTTTCGGCGTAGTCGTAACGTCTTCCGTCGCCACCGCCGGCGTCTTGCTGGTGTTCTGCTTCCTCATTGTCCCAGCCCTCATCGGTAACCTATTCTCCTCGCACATCAGCGTGGCGCTGGCGATCGGTTGGGTTGCCGGCGCTGCTGCAAGCGCGGCCGGGATATTCGGGTCCTTTCTGCTCGATGCCCCGACGGGTGCGGTCACGGTCGTGGCATTTGCCGCAGCGCTGGTGATCGCCGGAGCGATCCGTGCCTTTATCACGGCCCCGGTGACAGAGCGCAGCCGCAACCGAAGAGCCGGATTGCAGGCGGGCGGGCTCATCTTGAGTCTCCTCATTGGTCTGTCGGGTGCTTGGGTTGTCATCGCGCCGGCGGGTGATCATCCGATCCTGGCTGCCATCGAAATGGCGACGGGAATCGGACCCGATCGATTCATGACCGCAAAGGAGCGCGCGGACTATCTTGAAGCCGCCATGGTCGAGCGCCGCCACAAGGCCGAGATCGACCGCCTCTACGACCGCGAACGGCAATCGCGCTGGCAAGGCGACGAGCTGACCGCGGACGAAATTCGCCGCATCGGCTCAATGCAACAAACCCTGACCGAAATGGGTCGCGGCGAGCGTTTTGTGGTGGATTACCTGCGCACCCGCGGGCGCGAACGGGAACGCTGGTACATCGGCCTGCCGCTCGCGGCTGCCGGCCTCATCGGCGCCGCCGCCATCGCCCGCAGGGCACGCCGCGCGCGATGATTACGCCGGACCGGACGTGATGTTGGCCCCCCGTGCGTTCGGGTGGCGCCGCAGGCGCCGTCAGGTCAAGCGGAGGCCGGATACCGCCGCGTAAATTGGGTCTGCCGAAGGAAAGATTTGAGAACGTCAGCGCATCCCACTGGCGCAAAACCGCGTGTGCGATTTCTGTCGCCGATCAAAAACATGATGCGCTGTTGGTCGATCAGACGGCGATAGAGTTCCGGCAGCGACAACGACGGCTCGCAATCACACCTCATGCCGCCACTGATGCCCGTGATCTCGACCACCGAGAAATTCTCTCCCCGCATGAGATCGTCGGTCGAAGCAAAACGCAGATAGAAGCGTCCATAATGGAATTCGCGCATGCCGCGCGCGATGGCATCGATCCGTGCTTCGAGCTCCGGCGTGACATGGCGCCATGCATTGCGCCAGTGACCGTCCGCGCGGAAGGTCAGCGAGAGAATCCGCCCGCTCTGGCTGCCGGGGAGCCGTGCGTAGAGCAGCGCGGCCTCTCCGCTATACGGCACGAATTGCTGCAGAATGAATTTCTCGCCGGGACGGCAATGCCGCAGACACTCGCGCAAGGCCGGAACATCGTCGATCCGAACCGCACCGCGACGGCCGACGTCAGGCTTGGCAATCAGCGGAAATTCCAGGCCGGCCCCGCACAATAATTGCCGGATCCGCTCGAGGTCGGCGAAAAGCGTACGATGCTCGACGCTGCGCGTCACCGCGATGAACTCGGCCACGCGTCCGCGCTCGGGCCCCGTCACGTCGCCCAAATAGGCGCTCTTCGAGTCGCCCCACATCCCGCTTGGCGGGTGGCGCGGATTGGCGATCGTGGGCAAGGTCAACGACCGGTATCTCGTTGCAAGGCCGATCCAGCGCCCGATCAAGGAAAGATAAAGTAGGCCGAGCGGGATGCGATGGATCGCTGCCGGCTGGCGCACGCTGCGGCAAGCGACCTGCGCCGGTCGTTTGTTGTCGGCCGCGCTGGGCTGCTCTTGCAAATTGAACACGCGTCGACGGAGGAACCCGATCGCGAGCAACACGCAAAACAGGAGCGGCCATGTCCACCAACCCATACGAGTCTCGAGCGAGTCGCCGAAGACGATAGCAATGCAGAGCATCAGCGGTAGATAGAGCGCGGACACCGTCAGGCTCGCCACGGTGAAACGCGGGAGCGGTACCCGCGCCCAGCCGCAGGCGACGAAGCCGACAAAGACCACGCCGGGCACCACGCGGCAGAGCGCGACGATCCCGAACAGATTGCGCTTGAGCGTCTCGGCAAAATTGCGGACGCGATCATCGACGGCAACACGCCTGAGCCACGGCAGGTGCCTGGCGCCCGCGCCGACCCCGTACAAGGCAAAGTCGCTCGCCACCATGCCGCCATAGATGCACAGCGCCACGAGCGCCACGGGCATGATCTCGTTCACGACGACGTAGGCGCCGAGCAGGATGGCGAAGTCCTCGTGCGCGAATGGCAGGAACAGAAGTGAAAAAAATTGCGCCAGCCAGGAATAATCGTGGCCGAAAACATGCAGCAAAGCTGACAGGGCGTCGCTCATTCCCGCGCTTAGGCGCATTCTCCCTGCCGGCGTGTGGCGCCGGATCATTGGGGTCGCAGACCCCACCGCTCGTGGCGGTATTCTTTTTCGACTTAGCCGTACATCCCTCTGGAAAGCAGGGGATTATCGTTGTGAGCCGCTGCTTCCATAAATTTCCTGTAAATTTAAGCCAGGACACTACAACCGACAAGACAACATTCGGTGCCGCGCATGAAATTTTTGTTAGTCGGGTCCCCGACCGTGCGCCGCAACATGCACGCAAACCTACTGCGAATATAACTTTCAGGTTTTGCTTGAAATCCTGATCCGGCGCGCCGATAGAGGCCGCGAAATGCCGATAAGCAGGGAGTCAAACGTCACAGCCCAGCGCTCCAAAGGGGCGGACGATAACGTCGTGCGGTTTCGATCTCGGCTCCCCGACGCAAGCGGCGGGGCACGGCCGCACCCCGCCGGCTCTTCGGTCGAAGGACTGGCAAAATACGAAGGCGGCGAGGAGCAAGAGGGCACTTACCGCCATCGCATGATGGTCAACCTAGCGGCCTTGGCTTTCACGATCGCGCTGGTGCTTGCCGGCGTGTGGCTGGCCATCCAAATCGCCGACCTGCGCAAGAACCAGGATTGCGTTCTCTCCGGTCGGCGCGATTGCGCACCGATCGACGTTAACGCACGCGAGCGTAAGTGAGCCCCTATTGAGCGTCGTCGATACTGACCTGTGCAAGCCCGGCGAAACCCAGCACCTGCGCCGCCGCCGGCGAAACGTCGATCACGCGACCGCGCACGAACGGGCCACGGTCGTTGATGGTGACGACCACTGTACGTCCGTTGCTCTTGTTCGTGACCTTCACCTTGCTGCCGAACGGCAGCGTGCGGTGGGCCGCGGCGAGCGCCTCGTGATTTAGCTTTTGACCGCTCGCGGTTCTGCTTCCGCTTTCGTAGGAATAGACCGAGGCGATACCGGCCTGGCCTGCCGCGGAAGGTGTGACAATGGTGGGAAAAAACTCGAAGCCTAAGATCGAAGCAGCAAATAGCATCATTCTACCTTTCACTACGACCTCCTTTCGTTGCGACACGACGACGTTTTGTCGGCCGCTTTTGCGCGGTCGACCTGTGGCTTCTGAATGCGGCGGTTAATTGGCAGCGATGGTCACCCCCCGCGATCCTCGCCGCCACAAACGCGCGGCCCCCGCTTTGGTTCCGACCTGATCTTGGATCGATCTGAATCCTGGACCGATCTGAAAGTTCCCTCGTGCCGTTGCCCGGCCGCGGGACGGCGCGTATCGTTGCGACCCTAATCGAGCGCGGTGCGAGCTCGCGGGGAGGACCAAATGAGAGACCTGTGGCGTCGCGTTGCGCGGGCGAGCTTGAGCGCGACCGTTATCTGGATGGTGGCGAGCGCGACGACCGCGATCGCCGAGGAATGCAAGAACCGGGGCCAGCTCGATACACTCTATTGTGACGAGGACCGAGGAAGCTGCGAGATCCTTCAACACTCGTTTTTGCCTATACGCCGGTCGAGGATCCCGCCGTCTATCAGAACGTATTCAAGCCATTCACCGACTTTCTCGCCCAATGCACCGGCAAGCGCGTGATTTATTACCCTGTACAGTCGAACGCGGCCGAGATCGAAGCGATGCGCTCCGGCCGCCTCCATATCGCCGGCTTCTCGACCGGCCCGACCGGATTCGCGGTCAACCTTGCCGGCGCCGTGCCGTTCGCCGCTAAGGGCACCGAGAAGGGACCGCACGGCTACCATCTCATCTCGATCGTCAAAAAGGACAGTCCCTACCAGAAACTTTCCGATCTCAAGGGCAAGCGCGTCGCACACACATCGCCGTCGTCGAATTCAGGCCATCTGGCGCCGCTCGTGCTTTATCCGCCAGAAGGCCTCAAGCCGAACGAGGATTACAAGCCGCTGATGTCCGGTGGACACGACAAGTCGGCGCTCGGAGTCGCGTCGGGCGACTACGACATGGCTGGCGTCGCTTCCGACGTGTTCGAGCGAATGGTCACGCGTGGAACGCTCAAGGCCGACGATTTCCGCATCATCTTCACGAGCCCAATTTTCCCGACATCGTCCTTCGCCTACGCGCACGACCTTCATCCTGATCTGGCCAGAAAGATCCGCGGCTGTTTCTTCGCTTTCGACTTTCCCCCAGCGATGCGGAAGGAATTCAACGGCGACGACCGCTTCGTTCCGATCACCTACAAAAATACCTGGAAGGTGGTGCGCGAGATCGCGGAGGGTTCGGGCACAC
>WNFV01000954.1_pt1 | contig 39610 bp, 37 predicted proteins | sample 5400101 | NCBI WGS metagenome assembly WNFV01 (sample SAMN13153361, study PRJNA577476) | soil metagenome | isolation source: 115 cm soil or saprolite under grassland replicate 1 | place: USA:California | collected 2016-06-15 | reverse complement strand
GCCCTGACGTAGTAGATCGTGACAAGCACGCCCACGAGCACGAACACCGCAGCGACAACCGCGCGACGACGTGGGGCGAAAGACATCAAAGAGCCCTTCGGCCAAACACGATCGGCAACGCCAGCACGAGCGTCGCAAACGCGTAGAAGTAATAGAACTGCATGGTCAGGTAGAAGAGGTTCGCCGCCATCGTCCCGGCCAGGGCGGCCGTCATCCCCCACGCGAGCGGCCTCACGCGCGCCGCCAGGGCGACGCCTTCGACGGCAAGCCGCCGTCCGAGCGCCCGCGCCGCCGCGAGGCGCGCGAAGAGGTAGCGCAGGAAGAGGAAGAACGCCGCCACGCCGACGAGCCCCGTCTCGACGATCAACGCCACGTAGAACGAGTGCGGCCCCCAGTTCGACTTCCCCGTGACGAACTCGTAGTAGACGGAGAAGGTGTTCAGCCCGAGCCCGAAGAGCGGATGCGAGTGCAGGATCTGCGGCACGAAGTCGTAGACCGCGAAGTGCGCGCTCTCGGAGCGGCCGCTCGTCTCCAGCCGCGAGCGGATCAGCACCTCGAAGTAGTGGCGCCGCTCCCAGACGATCGCGAGCAGCACGACCGCGATCCCGGAGAGCGGCACGAGCAGCGCGCGCGACGTCAGCTTCGACCGGTACGGGACGGCCAGGATCAGCAGCCCGACGATGATCCCCAGCAGGCCGCTACGGGACAGCGTCGACAGCTGGACGAGGAACAGGAAGGCGAGCACGACCGCCAGCGGCACGCGTAGGCGATGGCCGCGCTCCAGCCGTAGGTAGAGAGGCAGCAGCATCAGCAGCGGGATGCAGAGCATCACTGCGAGATGGTTCGGGTCGCCGGTCAGCGCGTTCGGCCGGTAGACGGTCGAGCCGCCGATCGCGCCGTACACGTTGATCGAGCTGGCACCGCCGGTCAGCGGCGCGAGCACACGGTGGTCGAGGTTCACGCCGGCGCGCGCCGCGAGCAGCTGCAGCACTCCGTAGATCCCGTTCGCGACGAGCCCGAGCGTCAGCGCTGCGACCGCGCGCCAGTAGAAGGCCAGCGAGCGTCGCGCGAGGTATGCGACCCCAGCCGACAGGAAGAGGAAGTGCAGCACGAACTTCACCATCCCCTTGCCCCACTGGTCGAGCGACTGCTTCGTCTCGATGTTGAAGAAGCCGACGAGGTAGATCACGAGCAGCGCCGCGAAAATCGCGAGCACCGTCACGGTCGTGCGCGGGAAGCGCGGCGCGCCCCACTCGAGCGCGAACGCGACGAGGAACAGGATCGTCAGCACGTCGGCGATGCCGACCGCGCCGGCCACGTCCCAGTGCACCTTCTCCCACGTGACGCAGAACAACGTCGCGAGGAAAAGAGCGCCGCTGAGCCTCATTCGAGCCCTCGCAGCACTTCGGCCAGTTCCTCGACCCGCGCGCCGCGGCCGAGCCGCTCCCGGTCCTCGGGCGAGAGCGCCGTGCCGTCGAGGCGTCCCTCCTTCCACTCCACGTGCAGCTCGGCCAGTGCTCGGGTCAGCGCCGGCACGTCGTCCGGCGGGGCGACGAGGCCGGTGCCCGTGTCGCGGATCAGCTCCGCAGCCGCACCCTCGGGCGGAACGGCAGCCAGGATCGGCCGCTCGGCGGCGAGGTACTCGAACACCTTGCCCGAGAGCACGCCTTGGCCGCGGCCGCTCGCCTCCGGAATCAGCAGCAGCAACGCGTCGGAGTCCCGCTGCAGCGCGAGCGCCTCACGGCGGGAGACATATGGGTGCAGCTCGAGCCGGTCGCCGAGGCCGAGCGACTCCGCCCACTCACGGTCGGCGACCCGGAAGTCGCCGACGAAGCGGGCGACGACGTCCTCCAGTCCGGACTCGGCGAGCGCCCAGAGGAACGGCCGCGGGTCCCGCTTGCCGAAGAAGCTGCCCGTGTGCGTGATGCGGAAGCGGTCGCCGCGGTGGTACTCGAGCCCCGCGAAGTCGTCGAAGTCCGCGCCGTTGAGGATCGTTGTCACGACGCCCGCCGGATCGAGCGAACGAGCTTCGTCCGCGATCGCGTCGGACGCTGCGACGATCACGTCGGCCTGACGCGCGACGAGCCGCGCCACCGACGCGCTCACCTTCTCCTTCGCGCGCACCGCCGCCCGCTCGACCCGCCGGTGCGGATGCGTCGCGATCGAGTCACGCAGGTCGGCCACCCAGCGCGCGCCGGTCGTTCGCTTCACCGCGGCGCCGATCAGGTGCACGGAGTTCGGCGGCGACGTCGTCAGCACGACGTCGATCCGCTCGGAGCGCACAATCCGCACCGCCGCCGGGATCGCCGTCAGGTTCCACGCCACGTTCTCGTCGGGCACGAGCACGCGCCGCGACAACGAGCGCGCCTGGCGCGAGAGCCGGTCGAGCCCGCGCCGGCCGTGCAGTTCGTCCGCGAGGCGGCGCGCACGCGGCCCGAGGTAACGCGCGCGGTGCACCCACGCCTGCGTCGGCGGCGCGAGCCCGGGGTCGGCATGGAGCCATTTCGGATCGTGGGGCGCGAGCACGTGCGTCTCGATTCCATGCGCGGGGAGATGTGTGGCGAACTTGAGCGGGCGTTGCACCCCACCGCCGCCTGCCGGCGGGAAGTACATCGTCACGAGCAGCAGCTTCACGCGGGGCGATGGTAGAGCGCGTAGCGCGCATCCTGGTACGCGAGCGGCCAGCCGGGCTTGATCTGGAAACGCTGCCGGTCGACCACGAGCCAGTCGGCGTGGTAGCGATCGAGGATCGCGGGGTCGGCGCTCGCGAAGTACCGGATCACGGAGATGCGGCGACTGTACGGCCGGTTCGCCTTCGTGTCGGCGACGTGCGCAGGCGGGGCCGCCGCAACGTAGACCGGCGCGAAGGCCTCGATGCGATAGCTCGTCTCCAGGTCGGAGAAGACGACCGCCCGCTCCGGCACGTCGTCCCGCAGCCGGGCGAGCAGGCCGGGTGTGAGCGCATGCGTGTCGCTTGCTGCGGCGGGGCTCCAGTGACGAAGGCCGTGCACCGCGACCGGAACGCAGAACAGCACCACCGCCGCGGCGGCGGCGAGACCCGGCGCCTCGAGCCGGCGGCCGAGGAACAATCCGACCACGACCGCGACAAGGCCGCCGACGGCCGCGATCCACGTCGCCGCCGCGGGGCCGCCTTCGACCAGGCCCGGGCCGAAGTCGCCCGGGAAGGCGAGCTGCAGTCCGATCCCCGCGCCGAGGCCGACCGGCACGACCAGCGGGCCGATCAGCCGCGCGAGCACCGTTGCGGCCCCGGCCAGGGCAAAGGCGAAAGGAACGAAACCGGCCAGCCGTCGCGCCTGCGACAGCGAGACCGCGTCCGCGAAGTGCGGGAAGACCCAGACGATCAGCTCGATTCCGAGGATCGCGAGCGTTCCTCCGAGGACGAAGGCCGCCCAGCGCTGACGCGCGGCGAGCGCCGCCAGCGGGACGGCCACCAGCGCCGCCACTGCAACCGCACCGCCGCGCGAGACGACCTCCGGGCGGAGCGCATACCGGTGGAGCGAGTCGATCCGCAGCTCGTCGGCGTACTTCGCGAGCGACCGCTGCAGCTCGCCCGCAGACGGAGAGTGCGACGCCGTCTCCCGGATGATCGGGAACAGCCACGCGAGCGCAGCGCCTACCGGCACGAAGAGGGAAGCGAGCGCTCTCACCTCGGCGCGCACGTCGGTGCGCGCGAGCACGGCGCGCGCGACCGCGAAGCCGCCGAGCACGATCCCGAGGAAGATCGCGGTGCTCGCGTGCACCAGGAACACCTCCACCCCGGCCGCGGCAAGCGCCACTGCCAGCGACCAGCCGGGATGACGTAAGAAGAGGAAGAACAGCGTCAGCGCGGCGGGGACGAGGACATGCCGGTCGAGCGTCCCCGGCTGGCCGAGCAGCGCATACGAGCCGCCGTGGCCGGGCGCGAACGCCGCCGCCGCGACCGCCGCGGCGAGCACGCCGACGCCGAGCGCCGCCGAGCGAAACAGCGCGACGCCCGCCTCGTACACGACCGCGAAGGCGATCGGCGCGACCGCGCTCGGCTCGTGCAGCACGACCTGGGTCGGATCGACGCCGCCGAGCTTCGCGACGAGCGCGAGGAACGCGTGCCAGAGCGGGAACGCGTATCCAGGGTGCAGACCGCCGTCGCGGAACTCGTCCACGGAACGGATGTGCAGGTCGCCGAACGCGTCGAGCTTTCGGACGCGGCCGAGGTGGAAGAGCGCGTCGCCGTTGACGACGCCCGCGACGTGCCAGAGCAAGACACCCAGCAGGAGCCCGACAAGCGCAACGGTGAGCGTGTCCCACGCCGGCGGCCCGGAGACCACGCGCAGTGCGAAGGGCAACGCGACCGCCGCGACGACGGCGAGCACGACCAGGGCGAGCCAGATCGAGCTGTGCACGAGGAACACCAGCAGCAGCGCCGGTCCGAGCGCGCCGAGCCCGAGGGCGACCGTCGCCGAGGCACCACGCAGGCGCAGCGCGCGTGCGACGAGGGTCCCGGGCAGCAGCAGGACGAGCGACGCCGCGACCAGCCGCAGCCACAAGCCGAAGCCGTGCGCCGTGAACAGGCGCGCCACTCCGAGCAGAGGCAGCGCGAGCAGCAGGATCGGCGCGCCGCTACCGACGCGGCGCAGCGCCCACACGGCCGTTCCATTCGTCGGCGAGCTCGCGCAGGCCGGGACCGGATACGCGCCACGAGTCCCGCACATGCAGCAGCATGCGGCGCGGATTGCGCCGCGCCAGAGGAGCGGCGGCCGCCCGTAAGGCGTACTGCGCGCCGGTAGCGAGCGCCGCGAAGCGCGCACCGGCGCCGCCGTGGTGCTTGTGCCAGTAGCGGTGGCGGCTGCGCCACATCTCGTTGATGCGCCGCTCCGGGATCTCGGCACTGAACTGCGACTCGTGGTGGACCACCGTCGCATCCGGGAAGTAATGGACTTCCCAGCCCGCCTGCCGGAGCCGGAACTGCAGGTCGACCTCCTCGGAGTAGAGGAAGAAGTCCTCGTCGAAGAGCCCGACCTGGTCGAGCGCCTCGCGGCGCACCACGAGCGCGGCGCCCATCACCCAGTCGACCGCGCGCGCCCCGTCGCCGCGCGACTGCTTCACGCCGAGCTTCCCCACCGTGAGCAGGCCGAGCGCGCTGACGAGCGGGGTGGGAAAGCGCCACGCCGAGTCCTGCAGGCGGCCGTCCGGATAGACGAGACGCGGGCCCAGCACGGCGACGCGCGGATGCGCGTCGAGGTACGCGACGATGCGGTCGAACGCCCAGTCGCCCGCGGTCGTGTCCTCGTTGAGGACGTAGACATAGCGGCCACTCGTGGCGCGGATGACGGTGTTGTGATTCGCACCGAAGCCGGCGCGGAAGTCCTGCGCGAGCACGCGCACGTCCGGGAAGCGCTCCTGCACCGCGTCCGCCGACCCGTCCTCCGACGCGTTGTCGAGCACGACGAGCTCGGCTTCCGTGCCGCGCAGAGTGTCGAGGCATGCGAGCAACAGCTCGCGGCTGTTCGTGTTGACGATCGAGACCGAGAGGTCGGTCAACGCGCGAGGCCGCGCGCGACCAGCGCCTCGCGCGCCGCGTCCACCGAATCCTCGGCTTCCCGGCCCTCGAGCCACGCGAGGAGGTCCTGCATGCCGGCCTCGAACGGGATCTCGCTACGGAAGCCGAGCAGCTGCTCGGCGAGCCGCGTGTCCGCGTAGCAGTGGCGGATGTCGCCGGCGCGGTACTTGCCCACGAGCTCTGGCGCGATCTCCTTGCCCAGCCCGCGTGCAATCGCTTCGGCGACCTCGACGATGGACGTCGGCTTGCCGGTGCCGACGTTCAATGTGCTCCCGTCGGCGCCGTCCTGCGTCAACGCGAGCTCGCAGCAGCGGGCGATGTCGCGGACATCGATGAAGTCACGCGTCTGCCGCCCGTCCTCGAACACCAGCGGCGGCCGGTCGTTCAACAGGCGCGACGAGAAGATCGCCGCGACGCCGGTGTAGGGGTTGGAGAGCGCCTGCCGCTCGCCGTAGACATTGAAGAAGCGCAGCGCGACGGCGGGGATGCCGTACGCAGCGCCGACGGCGAGGAACATCTCCTCGTGGTCGCGCTTGTTGATCGCATAGATCGAGGTCGGCCGGAGCGGCTTCGTCTCCGCCGTCGGCTCGGGCTCGAGCGGCGCGCCGTCCTCCGCGCGCACATCCCACTCGCGCGCGGCGAGCTGTTTCTCCGGACGCAGCCACGGCGCGAGGCCCGACTCCCCCGTGCGCGGATTGCGGTACTGGCCCTCGCCGTAGATCGACATGGACGAGGCAACGAGCAGCTTGCGGATCGCGTCGCGCCGCTCGACCGCCTCCTCGAGCACGACGGCCGCGCCGATCGCGTTGATCGACGTGTAGCGCTCGATCTCGTACATCGACTGCCCGACTCCGACGGCCGCTGCGAGATGGACGGCCGCGTCGACGCCGTCGAGCGCGTGTCGCACGGCGTCGCGGTCGCGGACGTCTCCCAGCTGGAGCTCGACGTTGTCATCCAGGTAATCCGGCCGCTCCCCGTGCGGATGGACCTGCGGATCGAGGTTGTCGAGCGCACGCACCTCGTGGCCGTCGGCGAGGAGCCGGTCGGCCAGGTGCGAGCCGATGAAGCCGGCGCCGCCGGTGATCAGAACCTTCATGACGGCGGATGAGGCTATCTCAGGTCGCTGTCGAGCCGCTCTTCGAGCGCGTAGTGCTCCTCGGCGGTCTGACCGAAGATGTCGTTCACCGTGATCTTGAAGGACCCTTTGCGGTCAGTGAAGAGAAACGGCGTGGAATAGCCGGGGTCGGTCTGGGCAACGAAGAACATCGGCTCACCGCGTAGCGTCGGCCACCACGCGTTGGTTCGCTTCCACGCCGGCGGCTTGCCCAGTGAGAGCGCGGTCGCATCCTTGATCTGGCGCGCCGGGACGACGGCGTCCGGCTCGTCTTCCTCCGCTGTGCAGTACGCGATGCTGCCGCCGCGTTGCCAGAGGCGCCGCACGGCCCACCCGACCTCGGGGCCGCCGGTGACGACGAAGTACTCGACGAAGTGGCCGTCGTCGCCGAGAGGCGTGCCGTCCAGCAGGGCACGCCTCACGTCGTAGTTCGCCTCGAACAGGTGGACCGGCTCACCGTCCACGTCAAACCTGCGGACTTGAAACGGCTCAGGCTCGCTGTCGTTAAGCCACTGCAGCGGCAGCCCGGACAGCGAGTCGGGCTTACCTCGAACGAGCTCCTCGATGGGCGGCTGCATGACCAGACGAACCTCCTCGGAGACCTTCGACGGCGAGGATGACAGCTCCTGGGATGGCGAGCGCGACGGTGACGACGAAGAAGAGGAAGCCGGTCGCGAGCGCAGCCTCCTTCTCGACGCCGAGCTGCGTCAGGAAGCTGACGAAGAAAGCCTCGCGGACGGCGATCCCGTTGACGGTGAACGGGACGAGCAGGACGAGGAAGAGCAGCGGACCCATCACGTAGTACGGACGTGGCGAGAGGTCGACGCCGACAGCCTTCCCGCCCATCCAGATCGCCAGGACGCGCACGGCCTGCACGACGAGCGTCAGCAGGAAGATCCACGCCATCAGCCGCACGTGACCCCGGAAGACGTGCACGCCCTCGTAGAAGGCGCGCAACGGCCGCTCGAGCCGGAGCCGTTGCAGCAGCGGAACGAAGCGGCGCAACAGCGGGCGCATCCGGTGAGAGAAGAAGAGCACCGCCAGCACCACCGTGCCGACCACGAAGACACCCTCGATCCAGAGGTACGGGCCCACGTCGTACTTCCCGATCGCCAGCGCGAAGCCGATGGCGGCGAGCGTCAGCGTCGCGACGCCGCCGAGCGCGCGCTCGAGGATCACGATCGCGCTCATATCGGCAAGGCGACCTGGATGGCGGCGTGCGCTCTCGAAGATCCGTGACGCGTCGCCGCCGACTGCGCTCGGCAGCACCTGCCCGGCGGTGTACGACACGAAGTAGGCGCGGTTGCACCAGGCCAGGCTCTCCTGCGCGCCGCGAGCGGCGAGCAGCCGCTGCCAGCGAAAGGCCATGGGCGGAACACCGCCGATCATGATCGCGACCGCGCCGAAGAACCAACCGAGGTGCGAGTGCACCACGATGTCCGCGGTCTTGCTGACGTCGAGCTGCCACAGGATGTAGGCGAGACAGCCGCCGGTGATCAGAAGCGTCAGGCCGAGCCTGATCGCAGTTCGCCTCTTCACGAGGTGAAGCGTTCGTGCACGCGGCGTAGCGCGGCAATCGCATCGCCGATGTCCTCGTCGGAGTGAGCAGGCGAGAGCGGCAGCGACATGATCTGGTCGCCGGCGCGTTCGGCGACCGGCAGCGGCGGCTGCTCCGGGTAACGCTCGCGGTAGTACGTCAGCTTGTGCACCGGCAGGAAGTGGATCGAGGTCGAGATGTTCTCCTCGCGCAGCGCCTGCTGGTACTCGTCACGCGTCGCACCGGCGACCTCGGGGTCGACGCGGACGATGTAAAGGTGCAGCGCGTGCACGTCGCGCTCGTCGCGCGCGAGCGGCGTGATCCCGTCGAGCTCCCCGACTGCCTCGTCGTAGAGCGCGAACTGCCGCTGCCGAATTTCTCGATGCGCTTCCACCTTGTCGAGCTGGCAGAGCGCAATAGCCGCGAGCACGTCTGAGAGGTTCGCCTTGTAGCCGGGAACCGGGATGTCGTAGACGGAGCCGTCACCGCGGCGCATCTGCCGCAGGTCCTGGACCGCCTGCGCGACGTCGTCGCGGTTCGTCGAGATCAACCCGCCCTCCCCGGCGGCGATGTTCTTCGTCGCGTAGAGCGAGAAGCACGTCGCGTCGGCGATCGCGCCGACCTTGCGCCCGCGGTAGCGGCTCTCGGCCGCGTGCGCGGCGTCCTCGATCACCGGCAGGCCGAGCTCGAGCAGCGGGTCGAGGTCCGCGGGCTGGCCGGCGAGGTCGACCGGAAGGATCACCTTCGTCCGTGCGGTCACCGCGGCGGCGGCGAGCGCCGGGTCGATGTTCAGGTCGTCCTCGCACACGTCGACGAAGACGGGCGTCGCGCCGGTGTGCACGATCACGTTCGCCGTCGCGGGCCAGGTGATTGGGGACGTGATCACCTCGTCGCCGGGCCCGACGCCGAGCGCGACCAGCGAGAGATGGAGCGCGGCAGTGCCGGAAGCGAGCGCGAGCACGTGCTCGGCCTCGAGGAACTCCGACATGCGCCGCTCCAGCTCGGAAGCGCGCGGGCCGCTCGTCAGCCACCCCGAGCGCAGTGTCTCTGTCACCGCGGCGATCTCCTCGTCGCCGATCGCCGGCGGCTGGAAGCCCAGCAGCGTTTCTCGCTTAGACGAGAGCTTCGACATCGACCTCGAAGCGAATCATCGCCTCCGCCTTGGCCGCGCGCTCCAGCGCCTGCTCGCGGTTGTCCCCGACGGCGAGGACGGCGCCCGCGCGGTCGGCCCCCCGGCGAAACTCGCCAAACCTGTGCCCGGGCCGGCGGTAGATGCGGATCCCGCGGATGCCCTCCTCGGCGAACGCCTCTTCCACGCCCGTGACCTCGCGCAGCTCGCCGGGCGGCGCGACGAGGAAACGGACGCAGGCGCCGCCGACGCGCGCCACCGGAGCCAGGCTCGCGGCGGGGACGTCCTCCCCAAGCGCCGCCGAGAGCGCCGCGCCGTTCAGGTCGACGCCGAGCGCGACCCGGCAGAGCTCCGCGTCGTGGCCGCCGCCGAGCCGAGCGGCCAGCTCGCCGACGCGTGGGCCGTCGGTACCGACCAGCACCTGCGTGTAACTGGGCCCGTTCTCGATCCCGACCGCGCGGGCCGCCGCAGACGCGGCCTCGACGACCGCGCCGATCTGGGCCGGCTCGAGCTCGCTCGGCCACACGTGCGTAAGTGCGACGCCGAACGCGGGCAGCGGAGCGGTCAGACGGTCGGTCACGGTCAGCGGGTTGAAGTGGCCTGCGGACGAGAATGCATTGACGGTGATCTCGCGACCGGGCACGTGCTCCTCGACGAGGAGCGTCGCGCTGCGCGAGGCGTCGAGCGCGATCCGCACGGCCTCCTCCATCTCATCCGCGGAGCCGACGAGTGTGAGCCCTCGCTGGCCCTGCCGGTCGGGCGCCTTGATCACACAGGGGAAACCGATGCGCTGCGCCGCCTTCGCCGCCTCCGCCGGGCCAGAGCAGATCTCGTACGCAGGCTGCGGCACGCCGGCCTCGGCGAAGCGCTCGCGCTGGCGCAGCTTCGAGGTTGAGAGCGTCGCCGTCTCGGGGGAGATCGGATGCGGGAGCGACAGCCGCTCGGCGACGCGCGCCGCGATCGCGACGGGCCAGTCGATGCCCGGGGCGATCAGGCCGTCGATGCGCTCCGCGCCCGCGAGGCGTTCGATTCCGGACTCGTCCTCCGTGGACACGATGGCGCGCCGGTCGGCGTAGCGGAAGCCGGGCGCGGACGGCTCCCGGTCCACGGCGATGACGTGCAGCTCACGCGCCCGCGCTGCGGCCAGGAGACCGAGCTGCGCCGGTCCGGCGCCTAGGACGAGGAGACGCTTTCCCTGGTCTCGCTCTGGAGGATCCCCCGCCACCACGCCTCATTCTCGCGGTACCACGCGATGGTCTGCGCGAGGCCCTCCTCGAACGACGTGCGCGCGCGCCAGCCGGTCAGGCGCTCCATCTTCTCCGTCGAGCCGATGTGCCGGTCGACCTGGCCCGGCCGCTCGGTGACGTGGGCCTTCAGCGACGTCGGCTTGCCGAGTGCACTGAGGACTGCGTCGGCGATGTCGTTGACGGAGATGTCGATGCCCGTCGCGACGTTGAGCACCTCGCCGGCGACGTTCCCGAGCGGCGCCGCGATCACGGCCTCGATCGCCTCGGCGTCGTCGTCGACGTACAGCCAGTCGCGGCTCGCGTGGCCGTCGCCGTGGATCGTCAGCTCGCGATCCTGCAGCGCCTGCGTGATGAAGCGCGGGATGACCTTCTCCGGATGCTGGCGGGGCCCGTAGTTGTTGAACGGCCGGACGATGACGACCGGCAGGCCGTAGGTGACGTAGTACGAGTAGGCGAGCCGGTCCGCGCCCGCCTTCGTCGCCGCGTAAGGGCTGCGCGGGTTGAGCGGATGCTTCTCGTCCATCGGCGCGTACTCCGCCGTGCCGTACGCCTCGCTCGAGGAGAAGAGGATGAAGCGCTCGACGGGAGCCTCGCGCACCGCGTCGAGCAGGATCTGCGTCCCCTCCACGTTCGTCGTCACGAACTCGCGCGCGCCCTCGTCGATCGACTTCTCCACGTGCGACTCGGCCGCCGCGTTGACGATCACGTCCACCTCCGAGACGACGTCGCGAACGAGCTCCGCGTCGCGGATGTCGCCGTGCACGAACGACAGCCGCTCGTGCGACATCGCACCGCTCAGGTTGTCCAGGTTGCCCGCGTAGGTGAGCGCGTCGAGGGACACCACCTCATACGGCGTCTTCGCCAGGAGGTGGTGGATGAAGTTGGACGGGATGAATCCCGCGCCGCCTGTGACAAGGACGCGTTTCGCCATGCGCCGCAGGTTACGTGTTTCGAGGCGAACCGCCTCCGGGAACCTGAGCCTAGACTCAAGGTCCCAACCCTTGACCAGAGACTTCCAGCAGAGCCCAGTCCGCGTGGTGATCGTCGACGATCACCGGCTTTTCGTCGACGCGCTGGCGCTCCTGCTCGGGCACGACGAGCGCCTCGAGGTGATCGGGACCGCAAGCGACGGCCCGACCGCGATCGAGCTCGCCGTGGACGGTCACGCGGAGGTCGCCGTGATCGACGTGCGCATGCCCGAGGTCGACGGGCTGGAGACGGCGCGGAGGCTGCGCAAGCGCAGTCCCGAGACGAGCGTGATTCTCGTCACGGGCCTCGACGAGCCGCAGCTGGTGGATCAGGCGAAGGAGGCCGGGGCGGTCGCCCTGCTCAGGAAGGGCGCGCTCCATGACCAGCTGAAGGACGCGATCGTCGCCGCGGCCAGCCCAACCCGAACTGCCGGGGTCTGACCCGGCTGTTCGCCTAGAGCTCTCGGTCGATCGTGTAGAGCGGCCGGCCCTCGACGTCGCGTTGGATCCGGCCCAAGTACTCGCCGATCAGGGCGAGGATGAAGCCCTGGATGCCGAGGACGAACAGGACCGCGACGCCCCCGAACAAGGGCCCCGGGAAGTTCGACTTGTCGATCCAGTAGACGACGCCGTACGCGCCGAGGGCAACCGCGAGCAGGGAGCAGACCATCCCCAGCCCGACGCCGATCCACTGGATCGGCTGCGGCCAGAAGCCGGCGAGCACGTGCAGCGCCATCCGCGTCAGCCGTAGCGGCGAATAGCGCGACGGGCCCCGCCGCGGCGCATGTGCGACGTCGACCTCGATCACGCTGGCCCCGCTAGAGAGGACGAGCGCCTTCGTGAACTTCTGCTTGCCGATCGAGCCGAGCATCGGCTCGACCGCGCTGCGGCGGTACGCGTTGAAGGCACAGCCGAAGTCGCTGATGACGACTCCCGTGAAGCGGCGCAGCATGCCGTTGATCACCCGCGACGGGACGGCCCGGCCGAGCGGATCCTTGCGCGCGAGGCGCCGGCCGCTTGCGACGTCGTTGCCGGCCTCGACCGCCTCGACGAGACGCGGGATGTCCTCCGGCTCGTTCTGCAGGTCTCCGTCCATCGTCACGACGATGTCGCCGCGTGCGCGGGAGAGGCCGGCGTGCATGGCTGGGTGCTGGCCGAAGTTGCGCTTGAAGCGCACGGCGCGTACCCGCGGATCGGCGGCGTGGAGGCGCTCGAGCGCCGCGAACGTGCCGTCGGTCGAGCCATCGTCGACGAAGATCAGCTCGAAGGTCCGCGGCCCCGGCTCGAGCGCGGCGATGCTGCGGCGGTAGAGCTCCTCGACCGACCCGGCCTCGTTGTAGACGGTGACGACGATCGAGATGTCCGGGGCCGGCAGTTCGAGCTCGGATGGAGCGCGTTCCTCGCCGAGATGCGGTTCCACGGCCGAAGCTTAGAACCGTTGACCCGCCACCACCGCGAAGGCCGGAAGCTAGTGCAGGCGAAGCCGCACTAGCTGGAGGCGGACTAACGCGGGCGGGGATGGCGAAGCCACCCCCGCCCGCGGACCACGACAGCGGCCCAGCACGCACCCCAGTAAGAGCGCGCGGGCTTCGTCCGCGCGCGTTTCCCGCGAAGCGGCGATCCCTCAGACGAGGGACGCGCGCGCTTGCGCGAGCGGCCATCGTGATGTTGGTGCCTGCGGCAACGGTGCATCGACGCCTCCTCTTCGTGATCGCCCTCATGGGCTACGCGACCGTCTTCGTCTGCTGCGTTCTGTTCGAGGTCCCCGGGCTCGGGCTCGGGCACTTCTTCTATATCCCCGTCGCGCTGCTCGCGCTCGCGTTCGGCACCCAGGTCGGCTTCCTCGGCGGCGCGCTGGCGACGGCGCTGTATGCGCTCGCGATCGTCATCACCCCGCGGGTGCCGACCGCTGACGTGCTGACCGCCGCAACGGCGATTCGGTTCACGACTTTCTCTCTTTGCGGCATCCTCGTCGGCTCGTTCGCCAACCAGCACCGACGTCACTTGGAGCAGCTGCGCGACCTGGCCGAGCAGGATTTCCTCACCGGCATCCTCAACACCCGCGTCTTCGACGAGGCGCTCGCACGGCGCTGCGCATCCGAAGTGCCGTTCCTGCTCCTGCTGGGTGACATGGACGACCTCAAGACCGTCAACGACACGCACGGTCACATTGCGGGAAACACCGAGCTCCGCCGCCTGGCAGAAGGGCTGGGCCGGCTGATCGGAGCCGGCGACGAGCTCGCCCGCGTCGGCGGGGACGAGTTCGCAATCCTCACCGACGCGCGGGTCACAGAGGCGGCGCAGCTCTGCACGAGGCTGCGCGACAAGCTGGCGGCCGAAGACCTGCACGTGACGTTCGGGTGGGCGGCGCTCCCGGAGGACGGCGTCGCGCCGCTGGAGCTTTTTCGCAAGGCGGACGATCGTCTCTACGCGGCGAAGCTGATCGGGCGCAACCACCGCGTCGTGCAACAGCTCGCCGGCGCGCGTCAGTAGTCTCGCCCGACGTACCGTCCGGCTGTCCTTCGTCAGCTGTTCCGCGGGCGCGTCTGGAACGCGGCTCCGATCCTCGTCGTGCAGGACGAGCCCGACGTCACCGTGCTCTGGCTTCCGCCGGGCATCACCTACACGATCGGCGACAACCTTTTCGGTGACTGGACGTATGAGGAACGTGTGCTGCACCGTGGCCAGTTGCGCGTCACACGTCGTGACGATCCGTTCTCGATCTTCCTCTTCACGAACCACGACGGCAGCTTCCGCGGTTGGTACGTGAACCTCGAGCGCCCGCAACGGCGAACCGAGTCGAGCTTCGACTACGAGGACGAGCTGCTCGACATCTGGGTCGCGCTCGGCCACGAGCCGGAGCTGCTCGACGAGGACGAGCTCGACGAGGCCGTCGAGCACGGCTTCGTCTCACCGGAGGGCGCCGCCGCGATCAGGGCGACCGCGGAGCGCGTGCTCGCCGAGCCGCCGTGGCCGACCGGCTGGGAGGACTGGCGCCCCGAGCCCGGGTGGCAGCTACCGAAGCTGCCACCCGGGTGGGAGGACCTAGAGAGTTAGGCGGCGTCCGCGTACGCGGGCTCGAGCGGCAGGTCCGCCTCGGCGGGCCGGCGGCGGTGCGGGATCGCGAAGGCAGCGCCCGCGCCGAGCAGGACGATCGCCGCGCCGACCCAGATCGCCGGTGTCATGCCGTCGACGAACGACGCGCCCGACTGGTAGCTGCCGTAGTGCGACCAGACCGACGCCAGCACCGCGACGCCGCCGAGCTCGCGGATCGCGTTCTGCGCGCGGAGAGTAGGGCAGCGCCATCCGGCCCAGCCGCATTGCCGCGAAGCGTTGAAACGTTGTCCGAGGCTGCACCCGGTGGCTTTCAGGCCGGCGTCTGGGCTACGGCAGCGGCGAGCAGTCCCGCCGCCTCAGCCGCGAGCGGGCGCGCCTCGAGGCGTTCGAACACGGCTCGTGCCTCGGAGAGCGGGCGCGCCGCCTCATCGCCGCGCCCGAGTCCGACCAGACATCGGCCGCCGAGTAGCAGCGTGTGTGCACGCTCGACTTGGCACCCCTGCACCTCCCAAGCGCCGGCGACTTCGGCGAACTCGGCGGCCGGCTCCTCGAGCCGTTCCCGTGCTTCCGCGATGACGAGACGGGCCGTTGCGAGAGCCGCGCGGCTTCTCGCCGTGTCGGCGACCACACCGCTGGTCAGCGCTTCCGCGCGGCCGGCTCCGGATTCGGCGGCGCATACGCGTACGGCTGCCGCAAGGAACTGCGATCGGAACGAAGGACGAACCTGCGTCGCGTTCTCGTACTCGCGCACGAACGCGAGCGCCGCCTCGCCGTCACCGCGGACGTGCTCGATGAAGGCGGCGGCCACAGTCGCGGGCGCTACCACCTGCGGATCGGCGATCTCGCGCGCGCGATCCATGAAGTCGTCGACGAGCGCGGCTGCGGCGTCGGTATCCCCGCGCGTCGCGAGGACGTGCGCCTTGAACGGCAGCGCCATGGCAGTTGTGTAACTGCGGCCATGAGCCTGATCCCACGCCACCAGCTCCTCGGCGACATCGAGCAGCTTGTCCCACTCGCCGAGGTCGAACAGCGTCCAGACCGTGTGCGCCTTCCCCCAGAGCACCCACCCGACGAGGCCACGCCGCTCGCCGATCTCGATGCCGGCTCTGAAGATCTCGTGCGCGGCTGCAGAGCCGTCGACGTAGAGGACAAACGAGCCGAGGTTGTTGTGGGAGCGAACGATCTCGTGACCAACGCCGATCTCGCGCGCCCGCCGTCTCGCCTCGTAGAGGTCGTCCAGGCCGCCCCAGTCGCCGAGACCGCAGCGCGAGCTGCCGCGCGTCTGGAGCGCGAGCACGACCTGCTCGTCCATCTCGAGCTTGCGCGCGAGGGCGAGGGTCTTCTCGGAAAACTCGAGGCACTCGTCGTTGTTCCCGGCCAGCATGTGGTCACGCGCGAGCTGCCCGTACGCCCGCACGAGCTCAGGCCCCGGCGCCTCGCGCTCCAGCATCTCGACGGCCTCGTGCAGGAGGTCCCACGCGCGCCGCGTCTCGCCGCGAAACTTCAGCGCAGTCGCGACGCGCACCATCGCCTCGCCTTCCCCGAGCGGGTTGCCCCGTGCGCGTGAGGCGTCGATCGCCTCGTTGCAGTAGCGCTCGGCCTCCGTCAGACGGCCGCCGAGCCACGCAGCGTCCGCCGCCTTTCCGAGGATCCGGGCGCGCTCGGGATGTCCGGGGGCGACGTGCTCGAGCGCCTGCCGGTAGTACTCCTCGGCACGGCGCACGTCGAGGGGGAACGCGCGGTCGCCGGCCATCACGAGGAAACGCCCCGTCGGCTCCTCGAGCTCGCGCGCCTGCGCCTCGTCACCGGCCGCGCGCGCCAGCTCGAGCGCCTGGCGGTAGTGATAGGCGAGGAACTCCGCGTGGTCCGTCACGCGCTCTGTCGAGATCCGCTCGATCCATGCGGCAGCAGACCGGTGGTGGCCCGCGCGCGCGGCGCGGGGGATCTGGTTGTACGCAACGTCGCGAACGAGCGCGTGCCAGAAGGTGTACTCCTCCTGATTCTGGACCGACGAACTGCGCACCGGGCGGACGAACTCTCGGCGCGCGAGCTCGTGCAGGCCCTCGCGCACAGCCTGGTCGTCAGCGTCGAGCATGGACGCGACGGCCCCGGTCCAGAAGGTTCGCCCGATGACCGCCGCACTCTGGATGAGCACCTTACGCTCCGGGCTCAGCGTGTCCAGACGCGCCGCGATCAACCCCTGAACCGTCTCGGGAACCGGGATCTCTGCTCCCGGCGCGACGGCGGTGACGGGCTCGCGCCGGCCGAGGAACCCACGGTCGAGCAGCATACGAACGAACTCTTCCGCGTAGAGCGGATTGCCACCGGCGCGCTCGAGCAGGACCGCACGCGTATCCGCCGGCAGGGCCGCTTGTGACGACAGGGTGTCGACGAGCTCCGCGGTCTCCGCCTCTGTCAGCGGCGAAAGCGTGAGCATCGACGCGTTTCGCTTGCCGCTCCCCCAGTCGAGATCGCGCCCATAGAGCTCGGGCCGCGCAGTGCAGACGACGAGCAGCGGGACGCCGCTTCCCCACTCGACCAGATGGTCTAGGAACGCCAGCAGCGCGGCGTCCGCCCAGTGGACGTCCTCGACGATCAGCACGAATGGCGTCCGCGCCGCGATCGCCTCGAGGAAGCGCCGCCACGCCGTGAACAACTCCTCCCGGTCCGCCGCCTGCGCCCCCTCCGCGCCGACGAGGACGCCAAGCCGCGCGACGAACCACGACCGGTCGTCGCGGTCGTCGACGACGTCGGCGACCGCCGCCGCCAGCTTCTTCGCAACCTCTTCCGGACTGTCGGACTCGAGGATCCCGGCGTGCGACTTCACGATCTCGCCCAACGCCCAGAACGTCACGCCTTCTCCGTAGGAGACGCAGCGGCCTCGGCGCCAGATGACGTCGTCGCCACTCACGGAAAGAGTGCGACGCAACTCGGCAACGAGCCGGCTCTTTCCGACCCCCGCCTCTCCCGCAACCGTCACGAGCTGCACCGACTTCTCGCGCAGGGTCCGCGCGAATGTCTGTGTCAGCAGCGCGAGGTCCTGCTCGCGACCGATAAACGGCGCGCGGTGCGTCGGCTCGACGGGCCGGAGTCGCAGCGCGGTCGCGCGCCAGGCAGAAACCGGCTCCGCTTTCCCTTTCAGCGTCGCCGGTTCGAGCTCCTCGTACTCCACTCGCCCTCGCGTCGCGCGGTAGGTTGTCTCGCCCACAACCACCGTGTCGACAGGCGCCGCCTGCTGCAGACGCGCAGCCGTGTTGACGACATCTCCGGTGACGATGATGTCGCCCTCTTCGGCCCGTGCGCTGAGGTCGACGATCACCTCGCCCGTGTTCACGCCGACACGGAACGCGAGCGGGAAATCGGAGCGCCGGGAGTTGAGCTCCTCGATCGCGGAGAGGATCCGAAGCGCCGCAGTAACGGCGCGCTCGGGATCATCCTCGTGAGCGACCGGCACTCCGAATACAGCCATCACGGCGTCGCCGATGAACTTCTCGACCGTGCCGCCGAGACGTTCGAGCTCCATCCGGACGCGCTCCAGGTACGGAGCCAGAGACGCTCGGACGTCCTCGGGATCCATCTTCTCGGCTCGCTGCGTGAACCCAACGAGGTCGGCGAAGAGCACCGTGACCACCTTTCGCTCCTCGCGTCGGGAGGCGCCAGCCTCGAGCGGCGCTCCACACGCAAAACAGAAGTGCGCGACCGCCGGGTTGTCCTGGCCGCAGGCGTGGCAAATCACCATAGGGTGAAGCGTACGGCCGGGGCCGCTGACCTTCTAGTGGGCCTCCGGAGAGGAGGTGCGGAGCCGATGCAGATTCCGGGCCACCCCCGCCGGAAGGGCTCCCGTGGCACAGCGGCTACGGGAGCCCTAATCCCTTTTAGGCGGCTTCTGCGAACGCCTCCGCTTGAACGGGTTGCTCCGCAACGCGGACGCGAGTCTGGCCGATCGCGAACGCCGCGACCGCCCCGAGGAGAACGACGCCGGCACCGATCCACACGGCCGCGTTCATGCCGTTGACGAACGTGTCGGAAGTCCGGTAGCCGCCGTACGCCGAGAAGACCGAGGCGAGCACTGCCACCCCGAACACGCCGCCAAGCTCGCGGATCGCGTTCTGCGCCCCGGACGCCTGCCCCTCTTCCTCAGGCCGGACAGCGGCGAGCACCACGTTCGCGACCGGCGCCCAGAACATCGCCATGCCGATGCCCGACACCATGAACGGCGCGACCAGGTGCCAGTACGGGGTCGTCGGCGTCGAGACGGCAGCGATCGACGCCAGCCCGGAGGCCTGCAGGACGAGGCCGATCCCCATGAGGCGAGCGCCACCAACGCGATCGGAGAAAGCGCCCGCGATCGGCGCGACGAACATCGGCATGATCGTCCACGGCAGGATCCGCAGCCCGGAGCCGAGCGGCGAGTAGCCCTGGACCGTCTGGAAGAACTGCGAGAGCAGGAAGATCGAGCCGAACATCCCGAAGAACATCAGCAGCGACGCGACGTTCGCGAGCGCGAACACGCGGTTCTCGAAGAAGCGCATGGGCAGCATCGGCGCGTCTGCGCGGAGCTCCCAGAGGACGAACAGCGCGAGCACGACCGCGCCGGCCGTCAGCGCGCCGACGATCTCAGGCGACGCCCAGCCCTGTCCGTTACCGCGCACCAGGCCCCAGACGATCCCGAAGAGCCCACCGCTCGCCAGCGCGAGGCCGGGCAGGTCCAGCTTGTTCGAGGGGCCGTACGTCTCGTCCAGCCGCGCGAGCGCGAGCGGGATCAAGGCGACGCCGATCGGAACGTTGAGCCAGAAGATCCAGTGCCAGGAGATGCCGCTCACGACGGCGCCGCCGACGAGCGGGCCGAACGCAACGGCGAGACCGGCGATGCCGCTCCACGCACCGATGAAGGCGCCACGCTTGTTCGCGGGAACGCCGGCGCTGAGGATCGTCAGCGTCAGCGGCGTCACGATCGCGCCGCCGACCCCCTGCGCCGCCCGTGCGGCGATCAGGGCGCCCGCGGTCGGAGCGAGCGCGGCCGCGGCGGACGAGAGCGTGAAGATGCCCAGCCCGACGGCCAGCATCCGGCGCCGCCCGAACCGGTCGCCGAGCGCCGCTCCCGTGAGCAGGAGGACAGCGAAGGTGAGCGTGTAGGCGTTCACCGTCCACTCCAGGCTCTCGATCGAGGCGTGGAGGTCCTTCCGGATGACCGGAAGGGCGGTCGTGACGACGAGATTGTCCAGCGTCGCCATGAAGACGGCCGCCGAGGTGATCGCGAACGTCCAGATCGTGCGTGTCCTGGCTGACATCAAATCCTCCTTCGGGTCTCTGCCTCGATCCTGCTGACCCTCGGTCGCTGCACGAGTGCGGCTCCCTGGCGTGTCGAGGTGCGGTTAACCGGCATATGCTTGTGAGTGGTCACTTACTTTCAGTCCAAAAAAAAGAGCTCAGATGTCCTTGCGGCAGCCCTCGATCAAACGCTGTGCCCAGCCTTCCTCCGCCTGGAGCAGGTCCATCGAGGCGATCACGTTGAGCAGCATGCCCTTGGCGAAGAAGTGGGCGATCTCCTCGCTCGGAACCCCGGAGACGCGCTCGACGTACCCGACGAGCTCGCCGTAGCCGCGGCGCACGACCTCGCGGATCTCCGGGTCGCCCCCCGAGGCCGCGTAGGCCTGCATCTGCGAGTGGAGGTAGGTCGGATCGCTCGCGAGGCGCTCGGTATAGGCCTCGCCGATGGCGTGGAGGGCGTCCTCGCCCTTCAAGCCGGCGGAGGCCGTGTGGAACATGTCCAGCGTCCCGCGCATGCAGCGCTCGATGGTGGCGATGAAGAGCTGCTTCTTCGTCCCGAAGAGGCGGAAGACGTAGGGCTGCGAGATCCCGACCGCCTTGGCGATCGCCTCGGTGGAGCCGCCGTCGAGCCCGTGGGCGGCGAACTCGACGAGCGCCGCCTCGAGGATCTCGTCCCGGCGCTCCGTCGCCGACTTGCGTTCCGTTACTGCCATGGGCGGTAAGTTAGCTACTACTTACTAACTTGTCAAGTCACTTCTGCAGGAGGGCCATGCCCCGTGCCAGGCGGACGGGGCGGCGGCTCTGCTCCCGCGCGAACCGGGGGAACGCCTGCGTCGAGTTGACGTCGTCCGAGAGCAGCACACCGCCTTCCCGCAGATGAGGCCAGGCCTCGTTGAACTCGAACCACATGCAGTCGAACGAGTGCTCGCTGTCGTGCATGAACGAGTCGACCGTGCCGAGCCGCTCGAGCAGCGGCGGCAGCTCCTCCTGGGTGCGGCCGAGGATCAGCGTCCAGCGCTCCTTCAGCTCAGGTGGGATCAGCCAGCCTGGCTCAGAGCCGGAAGGGATCCCGGCGCGGCCCTCGCCCTCGAAGAACGTCCCCGGCTCGTAATCGCGCCCGACCTCGCGCGGGAGGTCGACCGAGTGGAGGTGGCCCTCGCCGTTCTGCTGCAGCGCGAGCAGCGAGAACGCGGTCGAGAACCCGTTCGCGACTCCGGTCTCGACCGCGGTCTGCGGGCGCACGTGGCGCAGCACCGCGTAGAGATACGTGCCCTCCGTGTAGCCGATCGCGCCGAGCGAGTGGCCGCTGCCGCCGACCGCGGCGAGATGCTCGCGCCCTTTCTCGAGCAGATGCTCGCGCAGTCCGCTCGCCCGGACCTCGTGCTCGTAACGGGCGAGCACGTCGCGGCCGCCGAGGAAGTCCGCCACCTCGGCCCGAATGGTGCGCGCCTCGAGCAGGCGCCGCGGGTGTCGCACGGTGCGAGCCGCCCGGTAGAGCGTCCGTTTCAGGCCGCGGATCGTATCGTTGCGCCTCGTGGACGCCCGGATTCTCCATCTGCCGGTGAACCTCGCCGGCACGGGCTGGGCGCACGTCAACGCACTGCGCCGAAAAGGCGTCGACGCGCGGCTGCTCGTCTTCTGGCCGCAGAAGTGGCGGCCTGAGGAGTACGACATCAACCTCGACCTGCCGCGCCAGGGCTTCCTCCGCCAGCAGCTCGTGCAGTGGCGCGCGCTGGCGCGCTACCTCCCGCAGACCGATCTCTTCCACTTCTACTTCGGCAAGACGCTCGTACCGAAGTCGCTGAACATGCCGATCCTGAAGGCGACCCGGAAGCGGTCGGTGATGCACTTCCTCGGCGACGACATCCGCAACAAGCCGCTCGAGGCGCTCGCGTACCGCAAGAAGTTCGACGCGACGATCGTGGGCTCGTACGCGGCAACGCGCTGGGTGCCGGACGCGACCGCGGTCGTTCCGCCGGGGCTCGACCTGCGTGACTACGAGCCGGTGCCGGCCGTCGAACGCGAGCGGCCGCTCATCGTGCACGCCCCGTCGGACCTAGACAAAAAGGGGACCCGCTTCGTCGTGGAAGCGTGCGCGCAGCTGCCGGTCGAGCTCGACGTGGTGCACGGGGTGCCGCACGACGAGGCGGTGGAGCGCTTCAAGCGGGCCGACATCGTCGTCGACCAGATGCACTACCTCTGGCACGGCGTCTTCGCGATCGAGTCCATGGCGTACGCGAAGCCGGTCGTCACCCACCTCGATCCCGATGCGGTCCGACAGACGGAGGAGGCGTTCGGCGTGAAGGTGCCGATCGTGGCCGCGACGAAGGACGACCTGGTGGAGAAGTTGCGTCCGCTGGTCGAGTCGTTCGAGCTGCGCACGCGACTCGGCGAGGAGGGCCGCGCCTACGTGGAGCGCGTCCACGACCTGGAGAAGGTCGCCGACCGGTTCATCGAGATCTATCGCACGCTTCTTTGAGACATGTCTCAAGGACTGTCCCTGGGGCGTGTCCATACTTGACGCGATGCTCGAGCGGCTGAAAGAGCTGTTCCGCCACTCGGCGATCTACGGCCTTGGCTCGATCGTCGCGCGGATCCTGGCGGTGCTGCTGCTGCCGCTGTACACGCGCTACCTCTCGCCCAGCGACTACGGACTGATCGAGACGCTCGTCGCGCTCTCCGCGGTGCTGACGGCGCTCGTCGCGCAGGCGATGAAGAGCGCCTTCTTCCGCTTCTACTTCGACTCGGCCGAGCCGGAGCGGCGCCTGCTCGTCGTGCGCACCGCCTTCTGGTACGTCTTCGCGGCCTCGACCGCCGTGCTCGTCGCGGGCGTCGCGCTCGCGCAGCCGATCTCCTGGGTGCTGTTCCACACGCGCAGCCACGACGGTCTCGTCGTCGCTGCCTTCATCGGCCTCTGGGCGGCGATGAACTACGAGCAAATCACCTCGCTGTTCCGCGTCGAGCAGCGCTCCACGGCCTACGTCATCGCGACGCTGGCGAACGTCGGCATCACGATCGCAGCGACTGTCGTGCTCGTCGTCGTCCTCGACAAAGGCCCGCTCGGGGTGCTCGTCGGCAACTTCACCGGCACGCTGATCGTGTACGCGGCGCTGCTGCTCTACAGCCGGCGCGCGCTCGGGCTGCAGTTCGACCGCACGCTCTATCGCGCGATGAACCGCTTCGGCCTCCCGCTCGTCCCGTCGGCCGTGGCGCTCTGGCTGACCAACTTCAGCGACCGTTTCTTCCTCGTCAAGCTCACCGACGCGCACGAGGTCGGGCTCTACTCGATCGGCGTCCGCATCGCGTCGGCGATCGTGCTCCTGCTGACGGCGTTCCGGATGGCGTGGCCCGCGTTCGCATACTCGATCGACGACGATCGCGAGGCGCAACGCACCTACAGCTTCGTGCTCACGTACGTCGTGTACTTCTGCTGCTGGCTCGCGCTGGCGCTCGGACTCCTGGCGCCGTGGATCGTGAGGGTGATCACGACCAAGCCGTTCTATCCCGCGCAGAACGTGGTGGCGCCCCTCGCGTTCGGCGTGGCCGCATTCGGCGCCTACGTCGTCGTGCAGATCGGGACGGGCCGCGCACGGCAGACACGCTCCAACTGGGTCGTCACGGGCGCGGGAGCGGTGCTGAACGTGGCGCTCAACCTGGCGCTGATCCCGCCCTACGGCCGCATGGGCGCCGCGATCGCGACGGTGTCCGCCTACACGCTGCTCTTCGTCGGGATGGCGTGGCGCGCGCAGACCGTCTTTCCCGTCCCGTACCAGTGGCGCCGCGTGGCGACGCTCGGCCTCGCGGCGGTCGGCCTGACCGTCCTGGGGAAGGCCCTCGACGCGCCGCTCGGCGTCGCGCTGGCGCTTACGGCCGCCTTTCCGCTGCTGCTCGCCCTGCTCGGCTTCTACCTCCCGGCCGAGCGTCAGCGGCTCCGGCGGCTCTTGCCTATCCTGGGACGGTGAACGTTCTCGCCGCGATCCTCGTAGCCTCGACGTCGCTCCAGATCACGGTCTGGCCGAACGGCCAGGGCCACACGCCCAAGCGGACCTACTCCCTGACGTGCGCTCCCGCAGGCGGCACACTCCCGCGTCCGGCCGCGGCCTGCAGCAAGCTGGCCGCGCTGAAGGCGCCCTTCGCGCCGACCCCGAAGGACATGGCCTGCACGCAGATCTACGGCGGGCCGCAGGAAGCGCTCGTCACGGGCCGCTTCCGCGGCGGGCTAATCCGCGCGCACTTCAACCGGAAGAACGGCTGCGAGATCTCCCGCTGGACGCGCGTCCGCTTCCTCTTCCCCAACGCCGTCCCCTCGGCGGACAGCCGCTGAGAACGCCACCGCGCCGACGGTGAAGCCGGCCGCGATCGCCAGGAAGACGACGCGCATCCCGACGTGCTGCAGCGCCTGCCCGACGGCGAGGAAGCCGAGCGGCCCGATCACCTGAGCGATCGTCATCACCGCCGTCAGCACCTTGGGACGCAGCGCCTGAGGGGTGCGCACGGTCATGATCGCGAAGAGCGGTGCGTTGACGAGCGGCGCGCACATGCCGAACGCCGCGAGCACCACCACGACGGCGGGCCAGGGCAACGTGAGCGCGAGCAGCCAGAGTGGAACGGCCATGGCGAGGATCGCGAAACCGACGAGCCTCGTCAGCTTCACCTTGCGCACGATCTGCGCAGCGCCGAGGCTGCCGAGCAACGCGCCGGCACCGAAGCTCGCGTAGAAGAAGCCCGCGATTCGCGGGCTTTCGTCGAACCGCCGTACGGCGAGAACCGGCAACATCACGAACAGGCCCTGCGCGACGAAGTTGATGAACGCCGCCGCGGCGAGCGTCGGGCCGAGCAGCCTGTCGCGGATGACGTAGCGCAGACCGGCGAATAGTCCGCGCGACGAGTCGTCCTGGGCGACGCGGCCGCCCGCCCGCACGAACGTGAAGACGACCGCGAACGAGAACGCGAACGTCCCCGCGTCGACGAGCAGGACCGCGGGCGCGCTGAGCCAGCCGATCAGGACGCCGGCCAGGATCGGTCCGGCCAGCTGCGTAATCTGCGTTCCCGCCTGGAGGAAGGCCGAGCCCTGCGCGACGAGCTGCTCGTCGTCGCCCAAGACCTCCGGCAGGATCAATCGCGAGGACGCGAAGTACGGCGCCGTGAAGCAGCCGAGCAGGAACGTGGCGGCGAGCAAGAGGGCGAAGTCGAGGTGGCCGGTCCAGTGCAGGACCGGGATGGCCGTCATCAGCGGGACACGCGACGCATCCGCGATGTTCATCGTGCGCTTCGCACCCAAACGTGCGAGCAGTCCGCCGGACGGGATCCCGAGCAGGCCGACCGGCAGGAGCTCCGCCGCGAGGACCCAGCCCATCTTGGCCGTCGAGCCGGTGGTGAGGAGCACGAACCACGGCAGCGCCACGAGCGTCATCGCCGACCCGGTCAGCGAGACGAGCTCGGCGGAGAGGATCGCGAGAAGCGAGCGGTTCCTGAGGATGGTCATAGCGGTAGATAATAAAACGTACGTACGGTTTTGTAAAGTGAGGGCATGCCGAAGGTCTCCGCCGAGCACCGCGAGGCCCGCCGGGAGGAGATCCTGGAGGGGGCCCGCCGCGCCTTCGCCCGGTACGGCTACGAGGGGGCGACCGTGGCGCGGCTCGAAGCGGAGCTCGGGCTCTCCCGCGGCGCGATCTTCAACTACTTCCCGGACAAGTGGGCCCTGTTCTTCGAGCTGGCCGCCCGCGACCAGCACGAGCTGACCACGCTGCTGATGGAGCAGGGCCTCGACCCGACGATCCGGCACCTCGCCGAGGAGAGCCCGGACTGGATGGCCGTCTACTTCGAGATCCTTCGCCTCCTGCGCGGCGACCCCGAGCTGTTGCAGGAGTTCCAGAAGCGCGGCGGCGAGGGACGAGAGGCAGAGATCAAGGGCTGGCTGGAGCAGCTGATGGCCGACGGCGTCTTCAGAGACGACGTGCGGCTGGAGGACATCGTGCTGTTCGTGAACGTCGTGGCCAACGGAGTGGCCCTCGCACGCTCCCTTGCTCTTCCGATCGACGCGGATGCTCTGATCAAGCTGATCCACGGCGGCATCGACCCTCGTCACCAGTAGCATCGCGCGGCTGATGCGCGACATCACGGTCCTCGTCACCGCCTCCGGCGCACCCGGCACGGCCGCGCTCCTGCGCGCACTGCGCACCAACGGGGAGCGCGGCGTCCGCATCGTCGGCGTCGACATGTCGCCGCAGGCCGTCGGCCGGCACTTCTGCGACCGCTTCTACGTCGTCCCACCCGGGCGCGACCCCGGGTTCGTCGACGCCGTGCTCGACATCGTGCGCCGAGAGAACATCGACGCCGTCCTCCCGCAGTCGTCCTCCGACCTGCTCGGCCTCGCGGAGGCGCGCGAGCGGTTCATGGCCTCCACGGTGCTGGTCTCGCCGCCGGAGGCGGTCCGCACGGCGAACGACAAGGCGGCTACGTATGCGCTGCTCGACCGGCTGGGCCTGCGCGCGCCCGCCTGGCGGAAGGTGACCGGCGCGCGGGCGCTCGCGACCGCGGCGCAGGAGCTCGGCTACCCGGAGCGGCCGCTCTGCTTCAAGCCGGTGTTCAGCTCCGGCTCACGTGGCTTTCGCGTGCTCGATGCGACCGTCGACCGCGCGCGGCAGCTGATCGAGGAGCGACCCGGCAACCTCGCCATGCGGCTGACGGACGTCGTCGAGCTCCTCCCGGACGAGGGCGGCCCCGACCTGCTCGTGATGGAGCTCGCGCTGGGACGAGAGCGCACGGTCGACGGCATCGCACGGTCGGGGCAGGTCCTGCTCGGGCACGCGAAGACGCGCGAGTCGGTGCGCGCCGGCCTCGCGATGTACTTCGAAACGCTGAACGACCACTGGCTGCTCGAGGTCGCGCAGCGGATCGTCGCGGAGCTCGGCATCGAGTACTTCTTCAACATTCAGCTCGTCGGCGACTACGTGATCGAGATCAATCCGCGGATCTCGACGATCGTGTACCAGGACGACCTCAACCTTCCTTATCTCGGGCTGAAGAGCGCGCTCGGCGAGATCTCGCACGAGGAGCTCGCGCAGCTCAGTGCGCACGTGCGCCCCTCGCGGCGCGCATTGCGCTACTTCGACCAGGTGGAGTGGGACGAGAGCTCGCCTGCCGACATGCAGACGCCGCCGCGCTCCTGGACGCCCTCGAGCACTCTCCAGTAGAGGCGGTCCCAGCCGCCTGACGTGAGCGCGTCGAAGCGATCCGGGTGCCAGAGGATCGCGAAGGCACCGCCGTGCTCGGCCGCCCAGTCGAGCAGCCGCATGACGCGCCTGGCCGCCTGCCGCACGGACAATCGCATGTACCGCTGGAGCGTCGCATCCATGACCGCCAACGGGATTTCGAGAAGATCCAGCGGCTCGTCACGCCCGAAGTCCCACGGGCGAAACGGGCGGGCGATCCCCGCGCGAAAGCCGATCACGTCGGGCAGGCCGAGCGTCGTGTCGTAGGCGAAGCCGAGTGCCGCGAGCGGCGCAAGGTTCCGATGCGGGTCGCCCCGCAGGTAGTGGTAGCGATGCCCTCGAACCGGCCCCGCAAGCGCCTCCAGCGTGGCCTTCTCCTCGCGGAGACGCTCGGGGTCGTCGGCGGACGTGTAGCTCCCGTGCAGGCCGATCTCGGCGCCCACTCCGCGCAGCGTCTCCACGAGCCGAGGGCGAAGACGCTCGTACGTCTCCGGCGCTGCGCCGTCATGCGGGTCGGCGTGGCCTGCGAGCACAAAGAAGGTCGAGTTCCTTGCGCCTCGCCGTCGCTCCTCCGTCGCGATCTCCTCGAAGCGCCAGTTCGGGTCGGTACCGCGCCGCCGGTGCAGCGGCGCGAGCGCAAGCCCTGTTGCCTCGCGTGCAGCAGAGCGAATGCGCGCATGCAGGAGGTCTTGCTTGAGGCGCGCCGCCGCGCCGCGCAGCCCGATCGGCGTCCACCGCCAAGGCGAATCGACGTCGTGGGTCAGAGCGACGACGAAGGGCGGTTTCGGCACACCGAGCTTCTTGCGTAGGCGTTCGAGCGGTGGGTCGAGTGGATCGAGGTCCGACGACACAGAATCGAAGCGACCGTGCTCGTCGAGGACGAAATCGCGTTCCTCCAGGCGCGACAGATGGAAGAAGCCCTCGGCGAGGTCGTCTCCGGTCGGACGTTCGCCGCGGTCGATCTGTTCCCAGGCCGCTGCGTCGTACGGAACGTCGTCGCCGAGCCCGAGCTCGGTCGCGCCGATCGAGTCGAGCACCCAGCGGGCGCGGCGCTCGACCTGAGCCGGGATCACCTGACGGCGCTCCGTACGACGCGCGCAAGGTGGACAAGCCCCGGCTTCGGGTCGTCCAGCGCGAAGACGGCGTCCACGTACGGAGGTCGCTGGGGTGCAGGGCGCTCACCGGGGAGGAGCGTGATCGCCCACCGTTTGCCGTGCCCGTTCATTCGCGCGTCGGGCGGCGTGTCACCGGTGAGGTCGCGGTACGCGATCAGCGGCAGGTCGACTCCGCAGGCGGTCGCGAGCCCGTGCCACTGCCAGAGGCGCGGATTGATCTCCATCAGCTTGTACCGGCCGTCGCGCGGATCGCGCTTGAACTCCACCTGCGACAGGCCCGTGTAGCCGAAGGCGCGCAGGAGCGTCAGGGCGGCATCCACGACCTCTTGCACCCAGACCGCCTCGCCGACACGGCACGTGCCGATCCCCTGCGGCGTCTGGCGCAGCTTGCGCCCGCAAAAGAGGCCGAGGGCGCGCCCGTCCGCGTCGAGGTAGCTGCCGACGGTGTAGAGCGTGTCGTCGCCGCCGGGGACGAACTCCTGGACGATCGCGCCGAACTCCTCCGTGCGCGCGACTGCCTCTTCGAGCTCGGCCGGTGTCTCGCAGCGAAACGCCTGGCGCCTGTAGCGCCGCTTGAACTCGACCGACCGGTCCGGCTTGACGATCGCCGGGAACGTCCCCGGCTCCAGCGCCGGGATGTCGATGCCGGCCGCCTGCGCCTCCTCGAGCTGTGCGCGCTTGCTCTGCACGCGCTCGAGGACGTCCCAGCCCGGGAACGGCGTCAGCACATCGAGGTCGTCCGCGTAACGCGCGACCGCGTTGAGCGAGTCGTCGTGCGTCGGAAACACGACGACCTCGCCGAGCGCGCGCACGAAGTTGACGAAGCGGTGCTCATCGTCGAACGGATCCGGGGAGAGGAACCGCTCGGCGTACTTGCTGCGGAACCCGAGCGCGCTCGGGCGGTGGTCGACGGCGAGGACGCGGATCCCCGCACGGCCGAGCGACCGGATCGCTGCGAGCCCGTTGACCCAGCCGACGTCGATCACAGCCGCGGCGACGCTCATGCGGCGATTCTGCCGACTTGGCAGGCGGCTGCCTGGTTACGTCGGTGCCGATCCAAGAATTCGGGTTGAGACGGCCGATCGCGCAAAGCGCGCTCGGCCTCACGCGGCGCCGCCAAGTCATGCCGACTTCGCAGGCGGCTGTACGCGGCGCCGCCAAGTCGGCGCCTCTAGCGCAGCGCGTTCAGAGCGGCAAGGTCCTCGTCGGTCGGCACCCACTCGCCGGCGGCGGCGTTTGCACGCACCTGTTCGGGCTTTGTGGCGCCTGCGATCACCGAGGCGATCGCCGGCTGGGCCGCCAGGCCGCCGATCGAGACCTGCAGCAGGGTCAGCCCACGCTCCTGCGCGAACGCCTCCAGCGCCTCGAGCCGGTCGAACTTCTCGTCGGTGAAGACCTCGTCGCGCCCAGCCAGGCGCGTCCCCTCCGGGTGCGGCTCGCCGCGCCGGTACTTGCCGGTGAGCAAGCCGCTGGCCAGCGGGAAGTACGGCAGCACGCCGAGGCCCAGCCGCTCGCAGACCGGTAGCAGCTCTTCCTCGGCTTCACGCCGCAGCAGGGAGTACTCGTTCTGCGCACTCACGGGGAGCACCCAGCCGCGCTCACGCGCCAGCGCGTCGATCTCCTCGACCTGAGCAGCCTCGAGGTTCGAGTGGCCGATAGAGCGCGCCTTGCCCTCGCGCACGAGCTCGTCGAGCGCCCCGAACGTTTCCTCGAAGGGCGTCACGTGGTCAGGCGTGTGGTACTGGTAGAGATCGACGTAGTCGGTGCGCAGCCGCTGCAGTGACGCGTCGATCGCCTTGCGGATGTAGTCGCGCGAGCCGCGCGCCGTGGTGCCGTCGCCCATGTCACCGCCGAACTTCGTTGCGAGCAGGACGCGGTCACGCCTTCCCTCGAGCACCTCCCCGAGGAAGGACTCGCTGCCGCCCTTGTTCCCATAGATGTCCGCGGTGTCGAACAGCGTCACGCCCGCATCGAGCGCAGCGTCGACGACAGCGCGCGTACCGTCGACATCGACACGCATCCCGAAGTTGTTGCAGCCGAGCCCAACGACCGAGACTTCCGCTCCTTCGGCTCCCAACCGCCGCGTACGCATACCGGTCGATGCTAGAGCTTCACCCATGCGCTACCGCCGCCTCGGTTCGAGCGAGCTCGAGATCTCGGAGATCAGCCTCGGCTCTTGGCTGACGTACGGTGGCGGCGTCGGACGTGAGCAGGCCGAGGCCTGCGTCGCGAAGGCGTTCGAGGTTGGAATCAATTTCATCGACACAGCGAACGTCTATTCCCGCGGAGCCGCAGAGTCACTCCTCGGCGAGGTGCTGGTCGGCCGGCCGCGCGACTCGTACATCCTCGGGACGAAGCTCTACTTCCCGATGAACGGCGACCACGGCCTGTCGCGCGAACAGGTCTTCAAGCAGCTCGACATCTCGCTGCTCCGACTGCGTACGGACTACGTCGACCTCTACCAGTGCCACCGCTACGACTTCGACACGCCGCTCGAGGAGACGATGGAGGCGCTCACCGAGGTCGTCCGGCAGGGAAAGGTCCGCTACCTCGGCTTCAGCGAGTGGCCGCCCGACCGGATCCAGGCCGCGCTCGAGCTACCGAACGTGGAGAAGTTCGTCTCGAGCCAGCCGCAGTACTCGCTCCTCTGGCGCGAGCCGGAGCGCGAGGTCTTCCCGCTCTGCGCCGCGAACGGGATCTCGCAGGTCGTGTGGTCGCCGCTCGCGCAGGGAACGCTCACGGGGAAGTACAAGCCGGGCGAGGCACCGCCGCCGGACACGCGTGCCGCATCGCGCGACATGGGCTGGGCGATGGACCGCTTCCGCGACGACGACGTGCTCGAGGCCGTGCAACGCCTGCAGCCGATCGCCGACGGGCTCGGCATCACGATGGCGCAGCTGTCTCTCGCCTGGGTGCTCCGTCGACCCGAAGTCGCGGCGGCAATCATCGGTGCGAGCCGCCCCGAACAGGTGGAGGAGAACGCCGCAGCGTCGGGGATCGACCTGGACGACGCGACCCTGCGCGCAATCGACGACGCCGTGGCCGCGGTCGCGGCCGTCTCCTAGGCCGCGAGCAGCCCGGTGAGATACATCGCGACGATGCCTGCGAGAAAACCGCCGATGACCCACCCCGACCGCAAGCCTCTCTCGACGCGACGCGCGACGTAACGCCCGACCTCGACCACGACCTCGAGCGCCGCGCCGGCAGCTGCCGCGAAGAAGACCACGGCGAGGAAGTCAGACGAGGCAAACCCGCCCAGCCAGGCGCCGAGGATGGCCGGAGCGCCGGCGATCAGCGCGAGCGCGGCCAGCCGGCGCACGCCGACCCGCGCACCGCTCTCCGCAGCCGGAGCCGCAATCCCGAGCCCCTCGGTGACATTGTGGATCATGAACCCGACGATCAGAAACGTCCCGAGCGTCAGCTCGCCGAACGCGAACGAGGTCCCGATCGCCAGGCCTTCACCGAAGTTGTGCACGCCGATGCCCACGGCGACGAGCAGCGCCAGCGCGGCGGCTCCGACGGCCGCGCCCTGCTCGCCCTGCGAAAGACGCGTCCCGAGGAACGTCATCGTCAGGTAGCTGATCGCAACACCGAGTAGGACGAGCCCCGCACCCGCCAGGGGCTCGGGCAACTCGGCCTGCCGCTCGAATGCCTCCCCGAGCGCCTCGATCCCAAGGAAGGTCAACAAGCCCGCCGTCAACGCCATGAACGCCGCGAGCCAGCGCCGGTCCGCGTTCCGGAGGGAGGGCAGCCACAACAGGCCGAGCGCGATCGGCACGATCCCGACCAGGAAGCCGATCAGGCCGTACCCGAGGAAGCCCTCGACGCTGGCGCCCGGAGTCTCCACGGCCGCGGCGATCTCCTCGGTCGTCTCGATGCCGGTCGAGCTCGTCACGCCGACGGAGATCGGTTCGTCCTCGACCCATTCGTAGGGGACGACGATCGTGGCCGAACGTAGACGGCCGAGCGTGCGGTCGCCGTCGACCGAAAACGGGAGGATCGCATCGTCCACCGTCACCGACGCAATCGTCAGGTCGTCGCGCTGCGGATTGGTGACACGGATCTTGATCTCTCCCGGCTTGAACTGGACACGCCGAACGTCGAACTCGTCGAGCGACGGTGGATTCCGGCCGATCAGGTCGACGAGCGACTCGCCACTCGTGACGAACACGCCGACGACGGCGGCGAGCAGGACGACAGGGACGAGGGCCGCGATCCGGCCCGCCACTAATCGACCACCTCGAAGAAGCCCATCCAGCCGAGCTCCGTGAACTCCGATTGGTGCGCGTGGAACATGAAGCGACCGGTGTTCGCGAAGTCGATCTCGATGATTCCGCGCTGCCCCTGGCAGAGCATGACTGTGTCCGTGTACTCGAAAGCATCGCCCGACCCCGTCGGGTAGTAACGGAAGAAATCGCCGTGCAGATGGAACGAGTTGAGGAGATCGAACTCGGTCAGGTTGGCGATGTAGATGCGGACGGTCTGCGAGCGCCGGACGCGGATCGGATAGCGCGTGTAGTAGAACGAGCGCCCGTTGACGGTATAGAAGTTGTTCTCGCCGTCACCGTCGGTGTCGAAGCCGTTCATCACCATCACGAGCTCCTGAGCCGGCTTGCGTGGCTTAGCGGGGTCGATGATGAAGGCGCCGTAGAGACCCTTGTGAATGTGCTTCTTCAGGGGCGTCGAGTGACAGTGGTAGAGATGCATCCCGTACGGCCGCGCCGGAAACTCGTACGTGAAGGTTGCGCCCGGATCGACCACCTCGAAGACGCCGTCCATGACAGCCGGATGTATGCCGTGGAAGTGGATCGTGTGGGCGTGCGAGCCGGCGTTCGCGAACTGAATACGGAGGAGATCGCCTTCGGTTGCGCGAATCACCGGACCGGGGACGGTGCCGTTGTAGGTCCACGCCGCGAAGAAGACGCCCGGCGCGACCTCCACCTCGCGGTCGTGGGCGACGAGCTGATACTCGCGCACGCGGCCGGGCTGATGAGCCCGTGCGGGCGGGGGGTAAAGCAGCGCGTCGAGATCGTTCGGGCCCCCCGCGGCGGGAGTTTCGTCGCCGACCATGGCCGCACCCGCCAGCATGTGCCCCTCGTGCCCCGACTGGACCGCCTCTCCGGCGAATGCAAGCTTCGACAGCGCGGGCGCCGCGACGAGCGGTGCAGCCCCCGCGAGCAGCTTGCGGCGGCTCAGCCGAGATTTAGGCATGCCTAAACTTTATACGCAGCGGGGCGGCGGCCGCTAAGCCACGACGCGGTAGACCTCGAACACCTCCGCGAAGTCGCGGTTCACGTTGATGCCGTGCGTGCGCGCGACGTTGCGGATGTACTCGGGGTCGCTGTACCGCCGGTGCTGCTGCGACTCGTACTTTGAGAGCGCCGCCACTTTCTTGTCCACATGCTCCCGCTGCAGCGACACGTACGCCTGGTACTTGAAGTCGAAGTTGTTCCAGGGAATCTCATAGCCGAGGATCGTCGTGCGCTTGAACGCGCGCATGCTCTCGGCGGCGATCACCTGATGGTCCTGGTGGATGTCGTGCAGGCTCGGCTGGAAGACGGCATCCGGTCGCCAGTCCTCCCACAGCGCGACGAGCAACTCGAGGATGTCCTGCCGGTGCTCCGGAAACGTGCGGACGTCGAAGTCGTGCACGGTCAGGTCCTCGGGAGCGATCCCGAGCTCCGCGGTCGCCTCCTTCACCTCCCTCGCCAGCGTGTCGGGCGGAAAGCCTTCAGGGAGGGACCGCGTGGCGATCGAGAACGCGACGTAGCGCACCTGCGACCCACCCTCGACGAGCCTCGCCATCGTTCCGCCCGCGCCGAACTCGCCGTCGTCGGTGTGCGGAGCGAGGACGAGCACGCGTTCCCAGGCACCGATCACGCGGCCTTTCCTATCACGCGACCGCTGAGACACCGCTTGCGGTGTCGTCCTCAGGACGCGCAGGCTCTGCCTGTGCGTCCGTCTGAAATGACCGGTCGATCCGCTTGAACCGACCACAATCGCCGTAACCTAGGGTTTCATGCCTCACGGCGACCTGGCTCAAGCTGCGGCGGTCGTCGGCGCCGTCGGCGCTGCGATCTTGCTTCTCTCTCGCACTCGTGTAGAGCTGCTAGGTGGCCTCGCAATCGCGGCCGTGGGCGAGACGATGCTCGCGGTCGCGCTCATCCCGGGCCACGACCTCAAGCTCTTCGTCAGCCCGGCGACTCATCTCGTCGCGTTGATCTTCGGCGTTGCCGTCGTCGGTGCGGCCGCCTGGGCGCTCGTGCGCTGGCCGACGGCCGTCCCGATCGTGCTGCTCGCCGCGGCGCCGTTTCGTATCTCGACGTCGGTCGGAACGCAGCAGGCGTATCTGCTCGACCCGCTCTACGTCGTGCTCGCCGCGGCGCTGCTTGCGCTGGTTGTCCGCACGCTGCGCGGCCACCCGGGCAAACCGCTACCGCGCCTGCTCGCCGTCCCGGCGGCCGCTTTTCTCCTGCTCGCGGGGATTTCTCTGCTCTGGACGAAGGACCTGCGCCAGGGCAGCATCGAGCTCCTCTTCTTCCTCTTCCCCTTCTCGGCGCTCGTCGTCGCGGTCGTCAGATCGCCGTTCCGTGCCTGGCACCCGCGCGGGCTCGCCGTCACGCTCGTCGCGCTCGCCGCTCTCTTCTCCGCGGTCTCGCTCTTCCAGCGGCTGACGCACGGTCATCTCCTGGCCAGCGACGTGGAGCGGGCGAACGCGTACACGACCTACTTTCGCGTCACGTCGCTGTTCAAGGATCCGAGCGTCTTCGGCCGTCACGTCGTGATCGCGATTGGCGTGCTGCTCGTGGCCATGTGGCTCGGGCGCGTCGGCTTCTGGCTCGGCGCCGGCCTGATCGCGTTCCTCTGGGCCGGGATGCTCTTCGCGTACTCGCAGTCGAGCTTCGTGGCTCTGTTCGCGGTGGCCGTCGCGGTCTCGTTCGTCCTCGGCGGCCCGCGGCTGCGACGGGTCCTTGTCGTCGGCGCCGCCGCCGCGGTGATCGCCGGCGCCGCCTTCGTCGCGGCGACGGCGGTCAGCGACTCGGCCAGGAAGGCGACGAGCGGACGCACGCGCCTCGCACGCGTCACGTGGGTCGTGTTCGAGAACCACCCGGTCGTCGGAGTCGGCATCGGCGGGCAGCCGGAGGCGAGCAAGGAGGAGGCCAATACTGAGCTCTCCGCAAAGCGTGATCGTTCGCACACGACCCCGCTGACCGTCGCCGCGGAGCTCGGGATCGTCGGCTTCCTCGTCTACGCGGCGCTGATGGCGGCCTCGATCCGGCTGCTGTATCTCGTGACACGGCAGCGGCGCGCGCTCGGCCTCGGCGCGTCAGCCGTCTTCCTCGCCCTGTTCGTCCATTCCCTCTTCTATGCGGGCTTCTTCGAGGACCCGATCGTCTGGGGAGTGGTCGGCGTGGCGGCGTGGGCACTAGTCGTCACGTCAGCAGCCGCCGCTGGCACACTAGCTCTCGCCGGGTGCGTCGACGGATCCTCCTCAGCCTCGCAGTCCTCGGGCTCCTCGTCGCCGGTGCCGGTGCCGCCGTCTACCTCAAAGCCCGCGAGCGTCCCCAGGGAAAGCTCGACACCGAGCTGAAGGGCGTCTCGGTCGAGACCGCGGACACCGGCCCGATCAAGGTGCCGAAGAAGGGGCACCGCATCGTCTACGACAAGCGCTGCTGGCTGAACTTCGGCGGCAACCCGCAACGCACGCTCTCGCGCCCGTCGATCGACATCGGGTTGCCGCTGCGCCACTACTGGGTGACGGGCCTCGGCAGCTACATCGAGTACCCGCCGAGCTACTGCGGCGGGTACCTGTACGTGAACACGTTCAGCGGTAGGACGGTCGCGCTCAACTCGTACAACGGCCACGTGATCTGGCAGCGGCGCGGCGGGCGCAAGCCGTCCACGCCCGCGATCGCCGGGCCTCGGCTGATCGTCTCCTCACACGACGGCTACGTCACGGCGTACAACCGCTTCAACGGGCGCCGCCTCTGGCGGCTGAAGGTCGCCGCGAAGGTGGAGTCGTCACCTGTCGCGGTTCGCCGGCTCGTCTACTTCGGGGCGACCGACGGCCGGCTGTTCGCCGTCTACGTCCGTACCGGCCGCATCAAGTGGGCCTACGACACGGGCGGGCGGATCAACTCGAGCCCTTCCATCCTCGGCAACCGCATCTACGTGTCGACCTATGCCGGCTCGATCTGGTGCCTGAACCGCAGCAACGGCCACAAGATCTGGAGCCACTATCTCAGCCGCGACTTCGTTCGCTACGAGAGCTTCTACGCGAGCGTCTCCACCGACGGGAAGCGGCTGTTCACGATCTCGCGCTCGGGCGGCGTCTTTGCGCTCTCGGCGAGCGACGGACACGTGATCTGGCGCTCGAGCGTCAACTCGTGGGGCTACGCGACGCCGGCAGTCGCGGACGGACGCGTCTTCTTCGGCGGCTTCGACGGCCGGGTCCGGGCGCTACGCGCCAGCAACGGGCGGGTGCTCTGGAGCCGCCGCCTGGGCGGCCGCTTCCTCGGGCCGGCGTTCGTCGCAGGCCCGTACGTCTTCTTCTCGAACCTCGAGCGCAACACCTACGGCCTGCGCGCAGCCGACGGCAAGGTGCTCTGGCACCTCAACATCGGCAAGTACTCGCCCGGGATCGTCACGGAGCGGCACTACTTCTTCACGCTCAACGGCATCGTGCAGGCCTGGCACGGGAAGCGGAGCCCGCAGATCCTGGAGCTGAAGCGCAGGAAGCTAGCGAAGCAGCGGGTGACGACGAAGCCAAAGGGGCGAACGCCGTAGAGCGAAGCTCGTGCCGCGCCACGCCAGCGCGCGCGCCGCGTACGACGCGAGCCTGGCCCGGCCGGCGGCGTCCGCCTCGTGCGACGTCTCGTACCCGAGCTCGCGGAGAAGGTCGCCGGCAACGTGCTCGAATGCCGCGACGTCGTCCGGCGCCATTTGCGTCCGCCAGTCGCGCACGCCCTTCGTCGGCGGCTCCTTGAGTCTCTGTTGATGGGGCTTCGTCGACACGTCGACGTTGCCGACGTAGTCCGCCATCCCCGGCTCGTACTCGAGCGCGGCGAGCTCGCAGATCCGCCTCAGCATGCTCTCGACATCTGCGACGAGATCCTCGTAGCGCACTTCCAGATATCGGGTGCCGACGCGGCGGCCGAGCCGCCGTGCAGCCGCGACCTCCGTGCGCCACTGGCACGCGAAGTCGGCGGGCGTGTGCGGATGCATCCACGTCTCCGTGACGATCCCCCGCGGCATCGCGAGGAACGACGTCGCCGCGTCGCGGCCGTCGCGGATCAGGTGGACGAAGAGCGCGTCGGGAAAGAGCCGCTCGAGCAGGCGGAGGTTCTGCATGTACATCGGGGTCTTGTCGCCCCAGCGCGCCTTTCCGTGCTCGTCCGCGTAGACCGCGTAGACCGTGCCGATCGCGGCGCCGATCGGCATGCCGTCATGGAGGCGCGAACGCACCTTGGCTAGCGGTATGTCCCAGTCGACGACCCGGCGGACGTCGTCGAGGAACCTGTCGGGGTCGACACGCCGCAGATGACGGTCTGCGAGTTGCGGCACGAAGTAGGTCTCGTCGGGAATACCAAGCTGGGAGTGCCGGTCGAGCATCACGCGCAGCAGCGTCGTGCCCGAGCGGCGCACGCCGAGGATCAGGAGCGGTGGCCCGCCGGGTGTCGCGGTCACCGAATCGGCGTCGGCGCCGACCGGTTTCCCGCAAGATCCTCCGCGAGGAGGACGAGATGGTGATGCCTCGCGCGTACCGGCTTGCCGTTGACGCGCCCGTACCAGGTGAAGTGCCAGCGGCGGAGCGTGTAGTACGTGTAGACGGCTCGCCGTCCGTCCACGATCAGGATGGCGTGCGCGGGCTCCGAGGCCCGGTACAAGACAGTGAGCTTCGGCCCGTTGCTGCGCAGTCTCGTGACGACGATTGATGGCGGCTGGGTGTCGACCCGGATCGGGTTCGGAAGATCGATGGTGCGCTGCGCGCGGAGCATGTGCACGACGGGGTAGTAGATCCCGTCCGGCACGACCGCGCCCGCTGCGTCGCGCCCGTTCCAGTGCGCACGCACAACGCCTTTGCGGAACTCGCCGTCCGCAATCGTCAGCTCACGGCCGTCCAGGCGGATCGCGATGCGCAGGTGATCCGAACGCCGCAGCGAGAACTGGATCTTCGCGGCCTGCGACTCGCACTCGCAGACCGGCGAGAAGACCTTATCGACGCGCGTCTGCGAGATCGGGCTCGGCTCGAGCTTCAAGCGCTGCGTCACCGCGAAAGCCGTCGCCGTCGCCGTCAGCAAAACCAGGGCGAGGACTGTCGGAGCGTTGCGTTTCACGGCCGCGGAATTGTACGGCGAGCCAAACGGCGAACGCAGCGAGTCCGAGGCCGAGCCCGACCGCGATCACGTAGCTCGACTGCGGAACATCGAGGAGCTTGATGCCGCTGAGCGCGAGCACACCCGCCAGCCCGAGGCGGAGCGCGTCCTGCGGGAGATGGAGAGTGAAGCGACTCGAAACCCAGATGCCGGGAATCGAGCCGAGCAGGAGCCATGCCATGGCGTGGAGGTCGACATTGCCCTGCACGAGGTGGCCGAACCCCGCGACCCAGAGCAATGCAGACGCGTGGAAGATGTCGGTGCCGACGATCCGCGCGATCGTCAGCGGATAGACCATCACCATCACGAGCCCGAAGAAGGTCCCGCTGCCGACCGACGTCAGGCCGACGATGAAGCCGAAGACGGCGCCGATGATGACAGCGCGCACCTTGTCCTTCCGTTGCATCACGAACCCGGCCTCGCTGGGCTGGACGCCCCGCTTGACGAAGGTCTTCAGTACGAGACCGATCGCGCCGAGCACGAGCGCCGCTCCGATCGCATAGCCCTCCGCCGACTGGACGCCGTCGCCGTACGCGTCCTCGAGCCAGCTCGCCACCCCAACGCCGAGGAGCGACAGCGGGCCGGAACCGAGGAACATCCAGAGCGTCAGATGCGCATGCACGTTGCCGAGCCGGCGATGCCGCACCGCGCCGAACGTCTTGAAGACCGCGCCGTGGAGGATGTCGGTGCCGACCGCGTAGGTCGGCTTGAAGCCGAAGAGCAGGACGAGGATCGGCGTCAGCAGCGCGCCGCCGCCCATGCCGGTCAGGCCGACGAGGATGCCGATGAGCAGACCCGTGAGGGTGAACTGCCAGGTCAACTCTTATAGGCCTCGATGAGAACCTCGGCGACCTCCGGCCGCGAGAACTCCTGCGGGGGCAGCTCGCCGTTGCCGAGCAGCTCCCTGACCTTCGTCCCGGACAGGAACACGTGCTCGTCGGAGCCGTGCGGACACGTCTTCGCCGAAGCCATCGAGCCGCACGCCTTGCACCAGAACGAGTGCTCGAAGAACATCGGCTCGATGT
>WNFV01002360.1_pt1 | contig 39670 bp, 29 predicted proteins | sample 5400101 | NCBI WGS metagenome assembly WNFV01 (sample SAMN13153361, study PRJNA577476) | soil metagenome | isolation source: 115 cm soil or saprolite under grassland replicate 1 | place: USA:California | collected 2016-06-15 | reverse complement strand
GCATCGTCCGGGCCCGGCCGAGCCGGCGCCGGGCGAGGTCCTCGACGCCCACCCGGGCCAGGCCGGGATCCAGCTCGCCGAGGCAGCCCTCGGCCGCGGAGAGCGCCGCGAACACCGAACGCGGGACCAGCCGGTCCAGCAGCAGGAACTCCACCACGGCGGCCTCGTCGACCGCGCCGCGGTAGGTTCGCAGGAACACCTCGTACGCCCCGCAGGAGCGCAGCAGCGCCGACCAGGAGGGCCGGCCATGGCCAGGCGCGCCGGGCAGTGCCCGGGTCATCAGCAGCCGCGCGGTCATGTCGACGCGTTCCAGGCTGCGGCCGAGCACCAGGAACCGCCAGGCCACGTCCCGGCTCATGGTGAGGTCGACGATCCCGGCCAGCGTCGCGGCCTGCTCGCGGACCCAGGCGAAGAACACGTGCGGCCCGAGCAGCTCGGCGCGGCGCCGCACGTCGGGCAGCGCCAGCCAGGTGCTGTTCACGCTGCGCCAGAACTCCGAGGAGAGGATCTCTCGGGCGCCGCGCGCGTTCTGCCGGGCGGCGCTCAGCGCACCGCTGATCGAGCCCGGGCCGGCGTCGAACGCGAGCCGGTCGAGCACCGTGCGCGCGGTCACCGTGGCCTGCTCGGGCACGGCCACGCCCATCACCGACAGCATCGACCGGCAGGCCGCGTCCTCCTCGGCCCACGGGTCCTCCAGCAGCAGCGTGAGGTGGACGTCGAGGGTGCGCGCGGTCGCGTCGGCGCGCTCCAGGTAGCGGCCGATCCAGAACACCGACTCGGCGATCCGGCGCAGCAGCACGTCATCCGTCATCGGCGTTCTCCTCACTGCTGTTGCTGCTCGGCGCCGCGCCGGTCGGCCGGACCCGGGTCCGGCGCGCTGCTCGGCCGTGGCGGCGCTTCGCCGATCTCCGCATGTTCGTTGCTCTCGGCAACGGCTATGTCGTCTCCGGCCAGCACCCAGGTGTCCTTCGAGCCGCCGCCGCGGCTGGAGTTCACCACCAGCTCGCCCTGGCCGAGCGCGACCCGGGTCAGCCCGCCCGGCAACACCCAGACCCGGTCGCCGTCGTTCACCGCGAACGGCCGCAGGTCGACGTGCCGGGGCCGGAACCCGTCGTCGGTGAACGTCGGCACCGTCGACATCGTCACCACCGGCTGCGCGATCCAGGCCCGCGGGTCGGCCACGACCTTCGCGCGCAGGTCGGTCAGGGTTCGCTCGTCGGCCTGCGGCCCGATGACGAGGCCCTTGCCACCGGACCCGTCGACGGGTTTCAGCACCAGCTCGTCCAGCCGCGCCAGCACGAACTCGCGGACGTCCGCGTCGCCGAGCCGGTACGTGTCGACGTTCGGCAGCACCGGCTCCTCGGCCAGGTAGTACCGCACCAGGTCCGGCACGTAGCTGTAGATCAGCTTGTCGTCCGCGACGCCGTTGCCGAGAGCGTTGGCGAGTGCGACGTGCCCGGCGCGGGCCGCGTTCACGATGCCCGGGCAGCCGAGCGCGGAGTCCGGCCTGAAGTGCACCGGGTCGAGGAAGTCGTCGTCGATCCGCCGGTACACCACGTGCACCGGCCGCTCGCCCGACGTGGTCGCCATGTACACCCGGTTCCCGGCGCAGAACAGGTCCCGGCCCTCGACCAGCTCGACGCCCATCAACCGGGCCAGCAGCGCGTGCTCGAAGTACGCCGAGTTGAAGACGCCCGGCGTCAGCACCACCACCGTCGGGTCGTCCACCCCGGCCGGCGCGGCCGCCCGCAGCGCCGCCAGCAGCCGGTTCGCGTAACCCGACACCGGCAGCACCCGCGAGGTCGCGAACGCCTCCGGGAACACCCGGGTCAGCGCGCGCCGGTTCTCGATCACGTAGCTCACCCCGGACGGCACCCGGACGTTGTCCTCCAGCACCCGGAACCGGCCGGCCTCGTCGCGGACCAGATCGATGCCGGACACGTGGATCCGGACCCCGTTCGGCGGCTCGATCCCGTACGCCTCCCGGTGGAAGTGCCGCGAGGTCACCACCACCTCCCGCGGCACGATCCCGTCCCGCAGCACTTCGCCGGCGCCGTACACGTCGGCCAGGAACGCCTCCAGCGCCCGCACCCGCTGCTGCACGCCGCGGTCGACGAGGTCCCACTCGTCCGCCGCGATCACCCGCGGCACGATGTCGACCGGGAACGGCCGCTCCTGGCCGTCGTACGCGAAGGTGACCCCGCTGTCCATGAACGCCCGGGCGAGCGCGTCGACCCGCGGGCCGAGCTCCTCGGTGCCGAGCGGCCGCAGCGCGGTCAGGATGGCGTCGTACGTCGAACGCGGCAGACCGGGCTCGCCGAACGTCTCGTCCCATCCGGAGCCGAGCTCGTAACCCTCGAAAAGGTCCGCCATGTACGGACTTTAGGTCACGGGTGTTACGCCGTCATTACCTGCGCGCGGGTCGCTGTCCCCGCCGGCGGCCTGCGGCTCGGTGGCACGGTCCTGGGAGAGCGCGCGCAAGGCGTCGGTGATCCCGCGGAGCTCGCCGTGCCCGGCCGGGTCGAGCGCGGCCGGCCGCTCGGACCCGCCGAGCTCAGGCTTCTCGGACTCGGCGAGCGCCGGCTGCTGCTCGGACGGTGGCGTCCGCTGCGCGGACTGCGGTGTCGCCCGCTCGAGGAAGCGGAGCAGCTCGACCGGGAACGGCAGCACCAGCGTGGAGTTCTTCTCCGCCGCCACCTCGACCACCGTCTGCAGCAGCCGGAGCTGTAGCGCGGTCGGCGTCGCGGCCATCGCGGCCGCGGCCTGCGACAGTTTCTGCGACGCCTGCAGCTCGCCGTCCGCGGTGATGACCCTGGCCCGGCGTTCGCGCTCTGCCTCGGCCTGGCGCGACATCGACCGCTTCATGCCCTCGGGCAGCCGGACGTCCTTGATCTCCACCCGGTCGATGTGGATGCCCCACTCCACCGCGGGGCTGTCGATCATCAGCTGGAGACCTTCGTTGAGCCGCTCGCGGTTCGAGAGCAGGTCGTCGAGCTCGCTCTTGCCGATGATCGACCGCAGCGAGGTCTGCGCGACCTGGCCGACGGCGAACAGGTAGTTCTGCACGTTCACGATCGCGACCGCCGGATCGATGACCTTGAAGTACACGACGGCGTCCACGGACACGGTCACGTTGTCGCGGGTGATGCCCTCCTGGTTCGGCACCGGCATCGTGACGACCTGCATGTTGACCTTCTGCAGGTGCTCGGCGAACGGCACCACCATCGTCAGGCCCGGCCCGCGCGACCCGTCCCGGAGCCGGCCGAACCGGAACACCAGGCCGCGCTCGAACTGCTTGACCACTCTGAAGCTGGCCGCGGCTACCGTTCCGCCGGCTAAGACGGCCACGCCCAGAACGCTGAACAGGATCTCCACGTCATCACCCCGATTCGATCGTACGTCGGGGCGCGGGCCGGGGCCGGTTCACCGCGGGCCGGTTGACCAGGGCCGGTTCACCAGATGGGCGGCGCCACCAGGTCGCGGGGGTCGTCGACGGGCTGGCAGCCGTGAGCGGTCACGCCGTACTCGAAGCGCGGTCCGCGCGCGGCGAGCGACCGGATCGCGCCGACGAGGCGGTCGACGTGCTCGCGGGTGGTGCCGAGGCCGAGGCTGGCGCGGACCGCGGTGCCGTGCTCGGCGCCGGCCAGCAGCTGGTCGGTGAGCAGGTGCGCGCAGAACTTGCCGTCCCGTACGCCGATTCCGTACTCGGCCGCCAGCGCGGCGGACACCACCGTCGAGTCCAGCCCGGCGATCGTGAAGGCGACCGTGCCGACCCGGTCGGCGTCGCGGCCGAACAGGCTGTACGTCGTGACACCGTCGATGGCCGCGAGGCCGGTCCGCAGCCGCTCCAGGAGCGAGCGTTCGTGCTGCTCGATGACGTCGCGGTGCGCGGCGATCGTGGCGCACGCGGCGGCCAGCGCGATCGCGCCGATCACGTTCGGCGAGCCGGCCTCGTGGCGCGCCGGCCCGTCCGCCCAGACCACCTCGTCTTGCCGTACGGCGGCGCTGGCGCCGCCGCCGGCCAGGTACGGCTCGGCGCCGGCGAGCCAGTCCGCCCGCCCGACCAGCGCCCCGCAGCCGAACGGCGCGTAGAGCTTGTGGCCCGAGATCGCCACCCAGTCCACGTCCAGCGCGGAGATGTCGACCAGCCGGTGCGGCGCGAGCTGGGCCGCGTCCAGGCAGACCCGCGCGCCGTGCGCCCTCGCGACCGCGGCGATCTCGGCGACCGGGAACAGCTCGCCGGTGACGTTCGACGCGCCGGTCACGCAGACCAGCCGCGGCCCCTCCGGCGCGTTCCGCAACGCGTCCGCGACCGCGGTGACGGCGGCGGCCGGCGAGGCCGGGGGAGCGAGCCGGATCGTGTTCGCTCCGTTCAGCTCCCACGGCAGCAGCGCCGCGTGGTGCTCGGACTCGAACGCCACCACGGTCGTTGCCTCCGGCAAGCACCGGGCGAGCAGGTTGAGCGCGTCCGTGGTCTGCCGGGTGAACTCCACCTGGTCGTCCGGGCGGGCGCCGACGAACCGGTGCACCTCGGCGCGGGCGCGCTCGTACCACTGGGTGGTGACGCGGGAGGCGTAGCCGTTGCCCCGGTGCACCGACGCGTACGACGGCAGTGCCGCGTCGACGGCGCGTCGTACCGTCTCCAGGCAGGGCGCGCTCGCGCCGTGGTCGAGGTTCGCGTAGTCGGTGACCCGGCCGTCGGCCAGCGGGACCAGCAGGTCCGCGCCGGCGGTGGTCGGCAGGCTGGCCGCGTTCACCGGCGGCCGCGGGGTGGTCGCGGTCGTACAGGTAGGCTCGAGGATGGACAGGATCGACACGTCAGCTCCCGGGTGGTCCGCACTTGCCGATCGGGGCTCCGAACGGCCCGGTCCTCACCCGGGGCACCCCACCGCGGAGGAGGGTTGCCGGCCAGCAAGCCGGGGCTTCGCGCTGGCACTCGTGACCTGTGCAGGACCCTAACGTCTCAACCGGTTCCGCCGCGACTCTGATCTCACGATCAGAGAACTGCGTCCACATGTTGGCATGGTGCCGTGCGGGCGCCCTCGCGAGGACGCCCGCACGACCACGGGTGGGTCAGCCGAGGCCGCCCGAGATGGCGCCGATCAGCTCACCGTTGCCGGTGTCGCCGGACAGCTCCCAGAAGAACGCGCCGGCGAGCCCCTGGTTGCGGACGTAGCTCATCTTGCCGCCGATGGTGGCCGGGGTGTCGTAGCTCCACCAGTTGTTGCCGCAGTGGGCGTACGCCGTACCGGCGACGGTTCCGGTGGCCGGGCAGCTGGACTTGAGCACCTTGTAGTCCTCGATGCCCTGCTCGTACGTGCCCGGCGCGGGTCCGGTCGCCGTACCGCCCGGCGCCGACTGGGTCACGCCGGTCCAGCCACGGCCGTAGAAACTGATGCCCAGCAGCAGTTTGCGTGACTCGACGCCCTTCGACTTGAGCTTCTGGATCGCGGCGTCGGAGTAGAAGCCCTGCACCGGGATGCCGCTGTAGGAGGTCAGCGGCGAGTGCGGGGCGGTCGGGCCCTGGGCGGCCCAGGCGCCGAAGTAGTCGTAGGTCATCACGTTGTACCAGTTGACGTACTGCGAGGCGCCGGCGTAGTCCGCGGCGTCGATCTTGCCGCCCGAGGTGCCGTCGGCCGTGATCGCCGCGGTGATCAGCGCGTCGGAGCCGAACCGGGACCGCAGTGCGGACATCAGCGTCTTGAACGAGCCGTAGCCGCTGGTGTCACAGGACAGCCCGCACGCGTTGGGGTACTCCCAGTCGATGTCGATACCGTCGAACACGTCGGCCCAGCGCGGGTCCTCGACGAGCTTGTAGCAGGAGTCGGCGAAAGCCGTCGCGTTGGCCGCGGCCTGGCCGAAGCCGCCGGACCAGGTCCAGCCGCCGAACGACCAGGCCCGCGTCCCACGAGTCGGCCACGCCGTCCACGCTGGACGCCGCGTCGTAGAACTTGTCGTAGTCGGCGTAGCTGTCGCCGATCGCGCACTGCCCGTTGGTGACGTTGCCGAACGCGTAGTTGATGTGCGTCAGCTTGGCCGCCGAGCCGCTGGTCTGGATGTTCTTCACGTGGTAGTTCCGGCCGTAGACACCCCACTCGGCGAAGTAGCCGATCACCTTCGCGGAACCCGACGGCGGGGGCGTTGTCGTCGGGGTCGGTGTGGGCGTCGGTGTGGGCGTAGGAGTGGGGGAGGTCGTCGGCGTGGGCGTCGGTGTCGGGCCGGTGCCATTGCACGGCGAGCCGTTCACCAGGCAGTTCGCCGGCGCCGTGTAGCTGCCGGAGTAGCCGACGTTGAAGCCGAAGCTGATCGTCGCGCCGGCGGCGACGGTGCCGTTCCACGACGCGTTCCGGACCGTGACGTGCTGGCCGCTGGTCGAGTAGGTGGCGTCCCACAGGCTGGTGATCGTGTTGCCGGCCGGTAGGTCGAACTCGACGGTCCACGAGGTGATCGTCGAGCCGGAGCCGTTGCTGATCGTGTACTTGCCCTCGTAGCCGGTGCCCCAGTCGGAGCCCTTGCTGAACGTCGCGGTCACGCCGCTGGCGCCGCTGGCCGGCAGCGCGATGACGCCGAGCACGAGACTGGCTACCCCGGCGACCACGGCCGCGAGGTGCCATTTGAATCTGATCATGTGCCGTCCTCCTCTGCAGGGAGGCACGGCGGGCAGGGCGGAGATGCACGGCAAACATGGTGCCCAGCGGGCACCATGTCAAGCGCGGGGCGTGTCGTCCATCCGGATCGGGTGCTGCGAGAACACGTCCTCGCGCGCGCGTTCGAGGGCGCTGTGCAGCGCGCCGCGCAGGACCGGGTTGCCGTCCACCCCGGTGACGACGACCTGTGGCCTGGTCGGGCACAGCCTGCCGACCTCGCTCTCCACCCTGGTGGCCAGTGCGCTGCCGCCTGCCCTGCCGAGCGCGCCGGCCAGCACCAGCAGGCCGGGGTCGAGCACGATGTTCACCGCGGCCACGCCGTAGGAGATCCGCAGCGCCAGGTCGTCGAGGAACTCCTCGCTACCGGCCCGCACGCACTCCACCACGGTGGCACCCGGTACGCCGTACTTGCGGGCCGACTCGAGTACGGCGTCCGCGCTGACCAGTGAGCCGAAGCCGCCGGCCAGTGCCGGCGTGCCCCACGACTCGGACTCGCGCACCGTGTCCGGCAGCGGCACCCCGGGCACCGGCAGGTATCCGATCTCGCCGGCGGCGCCGGAGCGGCCGCGGTGCAGCCGCCGGTCCAGCATCACCGCGAGGCCGACGCCGCGATCGATCCAGACCAGCGCGAAGTCGTCCGTGCCGCGGCCGCAGCCGTACTCGCGCTCGGCGATGGCGACCAGGTTCACGTCGTTCTCGATCAGCACCGGGCGGCGCAGGTCGCTGCGGAGCAGGCCGAGCACGCCCTCGTGCCAGTGCGGCAGGTCGAACGCGAACCGCACGTCGCCGCTGTGCGGGTCGACGACACCCGGCGTGCCGATCGCGACAGCGTGCAGCCGGTCCATGGCGATCCCCGCCGCGTCGCACGCCCGCTGGACCGCGTCGTGCACCACGACCGCCGGTTGCTCGACGCCGCCGGGATCCACCCGCACCTCGGCGATGGTCGCGCCGGTGATGTCGGCGACCGCGACGGTGGCCGTCCGCGGGCCGATCTCCAGACCGGCCACGTAGGCGCTGGACGGGACCACGCCGTAGAGCGCCGCGTTCGGGCCGCGGCCACTGGTCTGCTCACCGACCACGGCGACCAGGCCGCGGTCCTCCAGCCGGGCGAGCAGCTGGGCCGCGGTGACCTTGGACAGCCCGGTGCGCGCGCCGATCTGCGCCCTGGTCATCGGCCCGGCGCTGATCAGCAGGTCCAGCGCGGAGCGATCGTTGAGCTCGCGCATCAGCTGCGGCGTGCCCGGGCGTACAGCCATTCGGAGCCTTCCTGGTGACCTGTGGGACAGAAGGAGCGTAACTTGGGGCTTTCTATTAGGAAAGTGTCCTGTTAGATTACGTTCCGCTTCGTCAACAACACACGCAGGCACCGGCGGGCAGGCCGGGGGATGTGTACAAGCAAGCGCGTACCAGCAGTGCGGCGAGAGGAGTCTCCAGGTCACTCAAGTGCCGGGCGGCGCGGTGAAGCCCGGGAGGACTCCGGTGGACTCCAGCGTGCGGGCGATGCCGAGCAGGTCCGGCTCGGACCAGCGGGGGCCGACCAGCTGTACGCCGACCGGCAGGCCGTCGTCGTACCCGGCGGGTGCGGCGAGGGCCGGCAGGCCGGTGACGTTGGCGAACACCAGCTGGTAGCCCTGCTGGGCGTAGGACACGGGTTCGCCGTCGACGTCGATCAGGTCGTTCTCGGTGTGCGGGAACGCCACCGTCATCGACGCCGGCAGCACCAGCGCATCGATCTCGCCGAAGTAGTCCTCGAAGGCACCCGTCAGCCGGTCCCGCAGGTCCAGCGCCTTGAGGTAGTGCGCCAGCGAGCGCTGTTCGTCCGACAGGTCCGCGTTCGGGTCGAAGATCTGCGTGATCGGGCCGATCAGCGCGCCGAACAGCTCACCGAGTGCGTTCCAGTCCACGTCCGGGAGCCGGTCGGTCACCTGCGCACCCGCGTCCGAAGCGCGGGCGGCGAGGGCCTCCACCTGTGCGCGCACGCCGCGCGAAAGCGTCGTTCCGGGTAACGCCGGGGCGACGGCCAGCCGCAGCCCGGAGATCGCGCGCGGGCCGCGGGAGGTGAGCGGCACCGGCGGGACGTCGAGATCGCGGCCGTCCGGACCGGCGGTGATCCGCAGCGCCAGCTCCAGGTCGTCCAGGGTGCGCGCCATCGGGCCGAGCGAGTTCATGATCCGCACCGAGCGCGGCACGCCGGGCAGGTGGAAGAACCCGGTCAGCGGGACCCGGTGCTCACTGGTCCGCAGCGCGTACACGCCGCAGAACGCGGCCGGCAGCCGCAGCGACCCGGCCAGGTCCGATCCGTACTCCAGCGGCGTCATCCCGGCGGCCAGCGCCGCGGCCGCCCCGCCACTCGATCCGCCGGCCGTTCTGGACAGGTCCCACGGGTTCGACGTACGGCCGAAGACCGGGTTCGCGCTCTGGTAGTCGGCGAGGAACGGCGCCACGTTCGTGTGCCCGATCAGGTTCGCCCCGGCCGCCCGCAGTCGCGCGGCGACCGTGCCGTCGTCCGACGCCACCCGGTCGAACGCCGTCGTGCCGATCGTGGTGCGCAGGCCGGCGACGTCGTGGCCGTCCTTCAGCGTCATCGGGACGCCGTGCAGCGGCCCGACGTCGTCGCCGCGCCGCAACGCCTCGTCCGCCTCCGCGGCGTGACGCGCGGCCGCCTCGGCGTCCAGCGAGACCGCCGCGGTCAGCTCCGGGTTGTGCTTCTCGATCCGTTCCAGGCACGCCGCCAGCGCCTCCGTCGCGGTGACGGATCCCGCGCGCAATCGCGCGGCCAGGTCGGTCGCGGACAGCCGGTGCAGCTCCATCACTCGCTCCCTCGATCGGCCGGAACCACCGGCTCCTGCAGCTCGGTCACCCACTCGGCCGGGTCGTCGCCGGGGCACGCGATCGTGAGCTCGCGGGACTGCCCGGCCGACCGGTACCCGTTCTCCTCGATCCACCGCGCCAGCGCCTGCACCACCGGCAGCACGTCGTCCATCGACCCCCGGTGCAGCACCGTCGCCGCCGCGGGCACGGCCGGCAGCTCGACGACGGGGACATCCAGGTCCTGCGACGGATCGACCGGCACACAGGCGTGTACGACCACCCCGTCCGGCGCATCCTCGTAGTACGCCAGGTTCTGCCCGGCGGGCCGCACACCCGCCTTCGCCAGCCGCTCGTGGAGCGTGCCGTACAACGGCCTGATCACCGGCGTGATCGCCTCCGGGTAGTACCCGGCCGCGGTGCCGGTCAGCTCGGCGACCCGCACGGCCGGCAGCGGTTTGAGCAACACGTCCGGCGGCTCGGCGTCGTACGCGAGAGAACGCAGCCGGGCCTCGACTCCGCGCAGCCTGGCGGTGTCGGCGGCGATCTGCGCGGTGAGGTCGGCCTGCCGCAGCCGGAGCATCCCGCTGAGTTCCGCGAGGCTGATCTTGTCGTCGGCCATCGCGCGGACCTGCTCGAGCGTGAAGCCGAGATCCTTCAGCGCGACGATCCGGTTCAGCCGGGCCAGCTGGCCGGCGGTGTAGAACCGGTAGCCGGTCGCCGGGTCGACGTACGCCGGCTCCAGCAGGCCGATGCCGTCGTAGTGCCGCAGCATCCGGACCGACACCCGGCCGTGCCTGGCGAAGTCTCCGATCGTGAACATGACACCAGGTCTACGGCCTGACAACGTGTCAGGGTCAAGCCCGGCAGGTAAGGTCGCGCGGGTGACCTGGACTGCACCTGACATCGAGCGCACCGGCGGATCTCTGGTGGCCGGCGAGCGGGAGATGCTCGACGGCTACCTGCGCTGGCACCGCGACAGCTTCCTGCTGAAGTGCGCGGGACTGACCGGCGAGCAGCTCGCGGTCCGCGCCGCGGCGCCGTCGAACATCTCGCTGCTCGGCCTGATCCGGCACCTGGCCAAGGTGGAGCGGATCTGGATCCGGCAGGGCGTCGGCGCCGAGGACATCGAGCGGCTGCACCCCGAGCGCGACTCCGACTTCAACGACCTGGACCCGGCGTTGGCGCGGCAGGAGTACGACGTGCTGCTCGAGGAGATCCGGATCGCGGACAAGATCCTGGCCGGGAAGTCCCTCGACGACACCTTCGACCTGGGCGGCGACGAGCACTCGGTGCGGATGGTCTACCTCCACCTCATCGGCGAGTACGCCCGCCACAACGGCCACGCCGACATCGTCCGCGAGCACCTGGACGGGGTCACGAGCGCCTGAATCCGGCAGCCGGATCCCGCGCCGGGCCGCGATATCCCCCTGACAGGTCATGGGGGCTGTCCGGCGTGTGACACGTGTGACTGCAGTGGCTGCCGGGGTAACCTGGCGGATATGGCGACCCGCACGACTTCCCCGGCGCGGGCGCGGAACTCGAAGGCGGGCAGGTCCGACAAGGACCGGCCGTCGGGGGGTACCCGTCCTCGTCCGTCCGGTGCCCAGCGACGTGGGCAGAGCAAGACCCGTGGTGGCAGGACCACCACGCGGTCCCGCGCGTCGCGGCCGGCCACCGCCGGACCGGGTCCGTTCGCACTGTTCATGCTCGGCGTCGGCCGCGGCCTGGTGCGGATCTGGCTCGGCCTCGCGCACCTGATCGGCGGCATCGTCCGCGGCGTCGGCAACAGCGCGCGCGAGCTCGACCCCGAGCACCGGCGCGACGGCGCCGGCCTGGCCCTGATCGGCCTGGCGATCGTGGTCGCGTCCGCGATCTGGTGGCAGCTGCCCGGCGACGCCGGCAACGCGGTCCGCACCGTGGTGAACGGCAGCGTCGGCGTGATCGGCTGGGCGGTTCCGCTGCTGCTGCTGGTCGCCGCCTGGCGCACGCTGCGGCACCCGGACCGCAACGGCCCGGCCGGCCGTCAGGTGATCGGCTGGTCGGCGATGCTGCTCGGCGTCCTCGGCCTGGTGCACATCGCGCACGGCATCCCGCGCCCCGGCGACCCGGACTCGGCGGGCACGCTGCGCGAGGCCGGCGGCGCGATCGGGTACGTGGTCTCCTCACTCCTGTCCGACCTGCTCACCCAGTACGTCGCGGCCCCGCTGCTGGTGCTCCTCGCGGTGTTCGGCACGCTCGTGGTGACGGGCACCCCGGTGCACCTGATCCCGGTCCGCATCCGCACCGCGTACGACGTCCTGCGCGGCCACGCCCACCTGCCGGAACTGGAGGCGGGGGAGCGCAGCGGGCCCGACCACGAGGACACCGTCCGGCTCAGCCGCAAGGAGCGCCGGCAGAAGACCAGCGTCGAGCAGACCGACTCCAAGCCGTACGACTCGCCGGTGCTGGAGGGTCGCGAGCTGTTCAAGCGCGGCCGGAAGCCGAAGGCGATCGAGCCGGTGGTGGACGCCGAGCCCGTCGACGTACCGGATTTCGTTGCCGAAGGCAATAGTGGGCGGCCGGCGAAGGACGCGGGCAAGGCCGAGCCGCCGCCGCACACGCCGTTGCCGCAGCGGGTCGAGCAGCTCAGCCTGTCCGGCGACATCACGTACACGCTGCCGGACGGGCAGGTGCTCAAGCCCGGCTCGGTGCACAAGCCCCGCACCAAGGCGTCCGACCAGGTGGTCGAGCGGCTCACCGAGGTGTTCGACCAGTTCGGCATCGACGCCCAGGTGACCGGCTACACCCGCGGCCCGACGGTGACCCGCTACGAGGTCGAGCTCGGCTCCGCGGTGAAGGTCGAGAAGGTCACCGCGCTGAGCAAGAACATCGCGTACGCCGTCGCGTCGGCCGACGTCCGGATCCTGTCGCCGATCCCGGGCAAGTCCGCGATCGGCATCGAGATCCCGAACACCGACAAGGAGATCGTCAGCCTCGGCGACGTGATCCGGTCCGCGACCGCACGCAACGACCACCACCCGATGGTGGCCGGGCTGGGCAAGGACGTCGAGGGCGGGTTCGTGGTCGCGAACATGGCGAAGATGCCGCACCTGCTGGTCGCCGGAGCCACCGGCTCCGGCAAGTCGTCGTTCGTGAACTCGCTGATCACCTCGGTCCTGATGCGCGCCACGCCGGACGAGGTGCGGATGGTGCTGGTCGACCCGAAGCGGGTCGAGCTCAACAACTACGAGGGCATCCCGCACCTGATCACGCCGATCATCACGAACCCGAAGAAGGCGGCCGAGGCGCTGCAGTGGGTCGTCCGCGAGATGGACATGCGGTACGACGACCTGGCCGCCTTCGGCTTCCGGCACGTCGACGACTTCAACAAGGCGGTCAAGGGCGGCAAGGTGCAGCCGCCGCCCGGCAGCGGGCGCAAGCTGACGCCGTACCCGTACCTGATGGTCGTCGTCGACGAGCTCGCGGACCTGATGATGGTCGCGCCACGCGACGTCGAGGACTCGATCGTCCGGATCACCCAGCTGGCGCGTGCCGCCGGCATCCACCTGGTGCTGGCCACCCAGCGGCCGTCGGTGGACGTCGTCACCGGTCTGATCAAGGCGAACGTGCCGTCCCGGCTCGCGTTCGCGACCTCGTCGCTGGCCGACAGCCGGGTCATCCTGGACCAGCCCGGCGCGGAGAAGCTGGTCGGCCAGGGTGACGGGCTGTTCCTGCCGATGGGATCGAGCAAGCCGCTGCGGATCCAGGGCGCCTGGGTGACCGAGACCGAGATCCGGTCCGTGGTGAACCACTGCAGGGGCCAGCTGCAGCCGACGTACCGCGAGGACGTGACGGCGGCGGCCGGTCCGAGCCGGGATCTGGACGACGAGATCGGCGACGACCTCGACCTGGTCTGCCAGGCCGCGGAGCTGATCGTGTCCACCCAGTTCGGCTCCACCTCGATGCTGCAACGCAAGCTGCGGGTCGGTTTCGCGAAGGCGGGCCGGCTGATGGACATCCTGGAAAGCCGTGGCGTCGTCGGTCCGAGCGAGGGCTCGAAGGCCCGCGACGTCCTGGTCAAACCCGACGACCTCGAGGACTTCAAAGCGACGCTGCGAGGAGAGTGACCCGCCATGACGCTGACCGCCCAGACGCGTGAGACGGCCCAAACCGAGACGGCACAGTCGGAGACGGATCCCGGCGACATGGACGAGTTCACCGTACGTCCGGCGTTCCGGCTGAATGTGTTCCTGGCGGCCGGTGCGGGCCTGCTCGCCGTGCTGTTCGCGGTGGCGGCGATGTCCGTCGGCGGGTTCGACGCGGCGTGGCGGTGGCTGGTCGCGGCCGGGTTCGGCGTGCTCGCCGCGCGCAGCCTCCGGGCCGTGCGCGCCAAGCCGCTGCTGGTCGCGGACGGCACCGGGATCCGGCTGCGGATCGGCGCGGAGTGGATCGGCACGCCCTGGGACCAGATCGAGTCCGTCCAGGTGCTGCCGCGGCGGCACCTGCTCGACGACGGCATGATCGCCGTGCACCTGTCCGACCCCGGACCGGTGGTCGCGGGCGTGGCCCGTGACGGCAGCCGCGCTACCCGCAAGCTGGTCGACGCGAACCGCCGACTCACCGGGTCCTCGCTCGCGGTACCGTTCGGTGTGGCGGCGACGCCATCCGTGCCTGACGTGGTCAGCATGCTGACCACACTGGCCGGCAACCGCTGCCCGGTTACCGAGCAACTATGACCGGGTAGGACCCCACAGCAACGCATCTCCCGGGGCAGCATCATGGGCTGCCTCGCCACCTGATCTGAACCACGGAGGAGCACGTGACCCTCGGCGAGCAGCTCGCCGCGGCCCGCAAGAAGGCGGGCCTCTCCGTGGACGAGCTCAGCGCGAAGACCCGGATCCGTCCGGGCCTGCTGACCGCGATGGAGGCGGACGACTTCAGCCGCTGCGGCGGCAACTTCTACACCCGCGGACACCTGCGGTCGCTGGCCAAGGCCCTCGACGCCGACGCGGACGCGCTCGTCGAGGAGTTCAACACCAAGCACGCCGCGCCCGAGGTGGCACCCACCCTCCGGCGCGAGGAACGCCTCGAGGCCAGGCCGCCGACGGTGCACCGGGCCCGGCCGCGCTGGGCTGTGGTGCTCGGAGCCGTCCTCGTCGCGCTGCTCGGCTGGGGCATGGTCCGGCTGTTCACGCTGCCGGACGACAACGAGGCGACGGCGACCAACAACACGCCGAGCCCGTCCATCACCATGCCGAGCGCGACGCCCAGCGCGAGCACCACGCCGAAGCCGAAGCCCACCGCGACACCGCTGCCGACGTCGGTCCGGCTGACGCTGGTCGCCGACTACGACGGCACCTACGTGACGATGCGGAACTACTACGGCAAGCGGCTGTTCAGCGGGTCGCTGACCAAGGGCGTGCAGCAGACCCTGACGTACCAGGGCATGATCCTGGTGACGATCGAGCGGCCCCGGAACGTGCGGACCTACGTCAACGGCAATCGCGTCTACCCGAAGGCGCACCGCTACAACGTGCTGCTCAACGGCACCATCGAGAAGCGCCAATAGCGCCTCCGGCCTGCTCAGCAGTCATACTCGTCAGCGATGAGAACCGATAGAACCACCGTCGCGCTGGTCACCCTGGGCTGCGCCCGCAACGACGTCGACTCCGAGGAGCTGGCCGCCCGGCTCGAGACCGGCGGATTCGAGCTCGTCGAGGACGCCGCCGACGCCGACACGGTGGTGGTGAACACCTGCGGTTTCGTCGAGGCGGCGAAGAAGGACTCGGTCGACACCTTGCTGGCCGCCGCCGACTACAAGGACGGCGGCCGGGCCCAGGCGGTGGTCGCGGTCGGCTGCCTGGCGGAGCGGTACGGCGAGCAGCTCGCGGAGGCGCTGCCCGAGACCGACGCGGTGCTCGGCTTCGACGACTACGACGACATCGCCGAGCGGCTGCGCTCGATCCTGTCCGGGACCAAGCACGTCCCGCACGCGCCGCGCGACCGCCGCAAGCTCCTTCCGCTGGCCCCCGCGGCCCGCGCGGAAGCGGCCGGCTCGGTGCCCGGCCACGCAACCCGTTCGGACGCATCGGTCGCGCCGGAGGTCGTGGCGGAAACCGCGACTGAGGCCGCGGCGGAGGCTGTCGTGGAGGCGCCGGATCTGGCTGCGGCGCCGGCGAGCGGGCCGCGGGTGGTGCGGCGCCGGCTGGACGGCGGCCCCGTCGCGCCGTTGAAGCTGGCCTCGGGCTGCGACCGGCGGTGCGCGTTCTGCGCGATCCCGGCGTTCCGGGGCGCGTTCGTGTCGCGCCGCCCGACCGATGTGCTCGGCGAGGCCGATTGGCTGGCCGCGCAGGGTGTGCGTGAGGTGTTCCTGGTCAGCGAGAACTCCACGTCGTACGGGAAGGATCTCGGCGACCTGCGACTGCTGGAGACCCTGGTCGGCGAGCTCGCGGCCACCGGCGGCATCGAGAGGGTCCGGGTGTCGTACCTGCAGCCGGCCGAGATGCGCCCGACGCTGGTCACCGCGCTGTGCTCGACATCGGGTGTGGTGCCGTACTTCGACCTGTCCTTCCAGCACGCCTCCGGACCGCTGCTGCGGCGGATGCGCCGGTTCGGCGACGCCGAGCGGTTCCTGGAGCTGATCGGGCAGATCCGCGCGCAGGCGCCCGCGGCCGGGATCCGCAGCAACGTGATCGTCGGCTTCCCGGGCGAGACCGGGGACGACGTGGACGTGCTCTGCGACTTCCTCGAGCGGGCCCGGCTGGACGCGATCGGTGTCTTCGGCTACTCCGACGAGGACGGCACCGAGGCCGCGTCGTACGACGGGAAGCTGGACGAGGACACCATCGCCGAGCGGGTCGACCGGGTCAGCCGGCTCGCCGAGGAGGTCACCGCGGACCGCGCCGCCGAGCGGATCGGCGAGACCGTCGAGGTGCTGATCGAGTCGGTCTCGCGGACCGCTGACGGCTTCGAGGCCGAGGGCCGGGCGGCGCACCAGGGGCCGGAGGTCGACGGCAGTACGACGGTGTCGGGGCCCGGCGAGGTCGCGCCCGGCGACATCGTGTCCGCGACCGTGGTCGGCGCGGACGGCGTCGACCTGCTGGCCCGTGTCCGGTAACACCGGCGCCGGCCCGGTCCCGGTGCGGCCGCCGAGCGTCTGGAACATCGCGAACGCGCTCACCGTGCTGCGGATCGTCCTGGTCCCGCTGTTCGCCTGGCTGCTGCTGCGCGACGACGGCACCGACGTCACCGGCCGGCTGCTCGCGACCGCGGCCTTCGTGGTGGCGATCATCACCGACCGGTTCGACGGCGATCTGGCGCGGAAGCGGAACCTGGTCACCAACTTCGGCAAGATCGCCGACCCGATCGCCGACAAGGCCCTCACCGGCGCCGCGTTCATCGGGCTGTCGCTGCTCGGTGAGCTCGGCTGGTGGCTGACGATCCTCGTCCTGGTCCGCGAGTGGGGTGTGACCCTGCTGCGCTTCTGGGTGATCCGGTACGGCGTGATGCCGGCGAGTCACGGCGGCAAGGCGAAGACCGTGCTGCAGGCGGTCGCGCTCGGGCTCTACCTGCTGCCCTGGCACGCGGACCTGTCCGTGGACGCGGCCTGGTACCTGACCGCCCTGCACTGGACAGCGATGGCGGTGATGGCGGTCGCCGTCATCGTCACCGTGGTCACCGGCCTGGACTACGTCGGCCGCGCGGTCAGGCTGCGTGCGGCGGCGGCCGGCAGCAAGCCATGAGCTCCGCGGCGGGGCCGGAGGTCGCCGCGACGCTCGAGCGCCTGATCGCCGCGCTCGGCGCGCGGCACGCGACGCTGGCGACGGCGGAGTCGTTGACCGGCGGGCTGGTCAGCGCCGCGCTGACGGATGTCGCCGGTGTCTCCGCGGTGTACCGCGGGGGAGTCGTGGTCTACGCCACCGAGCTGAAGGCGGCGCTGGCCGGCGTTCCGCGGGAGATGCTGGACGCGCACGGTCCGGTGGATCCGCGGACGGCGTCCGCGATGGCGACGGGCGTGCGCCGGCGGCTGGGCGCGACGTACGGGCTGGCGACGACGGGGGTGGCCGGACCGGACCCGCAGGACGGTCATCCGGCGGGTGAGGTCTATGTCGCGGCGGCCGGTCCGAACGGCGTCGTGGTCGAGCCGCTGCGGCTCAACGGGGACCGCGCGGCCGTCCGCCGTGGCGCGGTCGCCGCCGTGCTCCGGGTGGCCGCGGACCTGGTCGAGGCGGACGATGGGTATGCGGACGGAGACACCCCGTGGACGGCTGCTGCAGAATGTGACCCGGGTACCGGTACCGTTGGTGGTCTACCGTGCGACACTGGCATCCGGCCGGAAGGGAGTTGACCTCATGGTCCTGGTTCGTGGCCTCCTCGGCGACGTGCTGCGACGGCGGCGCCTGCGGCAGGGCCGCACGCTCCGTGAGGTGTCGGCCGACGCGCGCGTGAGCCTCGGCTACCTCTCCGAGGTCGAGCGTGGCCAGAAGGAGGCGTCCAGCGAGCTGCTGGCGTCGATCTGCACGGCACTGGACATCCCGCTCTCGACCGTGTTCGCCGAGGTGAGCGCCGACCTCGCCCGCGAGGAGGCGCTGATCCGCAAGACCCTGGTCAGCGAGCCGCTGGTCCTCACGCAGCTGACGGCCGAGCCCGAGGTCGTCGCCTCCGCCGCCTGATCACGGCTCCGCCTGATCACGGCTCGGGCTGGCAGGTCGGGCACCAGTACGCCACCCGGTCGTGCGGTGGCTCACCCGTGGTACCGCTCCGGATCGCGGTCCCGCAGCGCCGGCACGGACGGCCCGCGCGCTCGAACACCCAGCTCCGCGCGCCCGGCCGGTCCACACCCGTCGTGACCTGCGCGCCGTGACGCAGGTTCGCCTTCATCAGCCGCCGTGCCAGGTCGATCGCCTTGCCGAGGTCGACGTCGCCCGCCCGGCGCCACGGCCACGCCCCGGTCAGGAAGCACACCTCGTTGCGGTAGAAGTTGCCGATACCGGCCAGCTTGGTCTGGTCCAGCAACGCCTCGCTGATCGTCCGGTCCGGCTCCCGGAGCAGGTTCGCCAGCGCCCGCTTCCGGTCGAAGTGCGCCGATAGCAGGTCCGGCCCGAGATGCCCGACGACGGTGTCCTCCTCGGCGGTCGGCACCAGGTCGAGCACCGGCAGGCGATACCCGACCAGCACCCACGGCTCGGTCCGCAGCACCACGCGCACCTCGAACGCCGGCCCGCCGCGCCAGCGCTCGGCGGGCCGGTACAGGTGCCAGGCGCCCTCCATCATCAGGTGGCTGTGCACGGTGAGCGCGCCCGACAGCCGGATCAGGATGTGCTTGCCGCGCGGCGCCACCTCGAGCACGGTCCGGCCGGTCACGTCGCTGGTCGCGAGCTGCGGCACCCTGAACTCCGACCCGGTCAGCCGCTGCCCGGCGACGGCCTGGTGCAGCCGGTGGCACACCCGCCACACGGTGTCGCCCTCGGGCATCGGCCAAACCCCCACCTGTCGATCGCCGACCCAGCCTACGGTTATCCGGCCCTGCGGGGCAGGTATGAGAGCAGCGGGATCTCGGACGGCCAGTAGACCTGCAGCGCCGGGACGGGCGGCCTGCCGGCGCCGCGGTACATGTCGTTCGCGATCAGCAGGTGTGTCGAGGAGTCGGGGAACCGCAGCAGCTCCGCCGGCGGAGGGCAGTCGCACTCGTCGTAGCCGCCCGGCCCGTCGTACTCGGCGAGCGGATCGCCCCACTCGTCGTACTCCTCGATCAGGTGCGGGCAGGTGTTGTAGACGTCGGTGAGGTCGTGGCCCTCGTCGAACCGGGCACCCGCCAGCACCCACTGCGCCAGCGGCGCGATGGTCCCGTAGGCGCAGTCCGGGTGCATGCCGAAGGTGATGATCTCGGGATGGTCGAACCTGCTCAGCCCGACCGTGTAGGCGAACGGCGGGTTGCGGTCGTCCGTGCCCTCGATCGCCTGCAGGAACCAGCCGTGCTCCAGCACCTGGCTGCGGACATAGCCCCAGTACTCCCGGGCGGTCATGCCGTCACACATTCTGCACATCAGCGCGTCCCTTCACCGAATGTCGAACACATGTTCGACTCAGATTCGATGCTAGACCCCCACGCCGACAAACCCGGCGACCGCCGGTCAGGGATGGGGAGCTAGGCGCGCAACCGCAACCCTCGCGGGGTGGCGTGGAAGCCGGCCTTGGCCAGCGCGTCCCCGAACGCCGTGTGCCGCACCTGCTCGCCGTCCGCGGTCTCGACCGAGAGCTTGCCGAGGTGGCCGTCGCGGACCGCGAGTGCGAGCGCGTCCACGGCCGGCTGCAGCACCGCCGGATCCTCGGTGAAGCTGAGCACCGTCCGCCCGCCGCGCTCCACGTACACCGCGAGGTGGCCGTCCACCATCACCACCAGCGCGCCGGCCTTGCGCCCCGGGCGGTGCCCGCCTGCCGCCTCCCGGTCCGGCCAGCCCAGCGCCGCGCCGTACGGGTTGGCCGGGTCGGTCGCGGCCAGCACCACCGCCCGCGGCCCCGCCTCACCGGTACGACGATCGGCCCGGCCGGTTCCACCGGCGCCGGGGGTGCCGGCCGCGCCACCGGCCTCGCCGGTCGCGTCCGCGAGCGCGCGCAGCCGGTCCACCGCCCCTGGCAGGGCGAACTGGGCCGCGCCGAGCCCGGCGACGAAGTACCCGCGCCGGCAGCGGCCGCTCTCCTCGAACGCGCTCAGCACCTTGTAGACCGCCGCGAACCCGCCCGGCGTGCGCTCGCTGATCACCGCGCCCCGGGTGACGATCCCGTACCGGTCCAGCAGGTTCTCCGCGGCCGCGTGCGCCCGCCGGGTCGGGTCGGAGTTCCTTGCCGGAAGCAACGACCAGCGGCCGGACGCGATCAGCGGCCCGCCACGTACGGGCATTCCGGGCCGACCCGGCGCGCGCCCGGGTCGCCCGATCCGGCCGCGCGGCGTGCTCCGCCGGGGCCGGTGCGCACCGCGGCCGCCACCGACCAGCGCGCGCAGCGGCCCGAGGGTGTCGTTCGTCAGGTGCCCGGCCCAGGCCAGGTCCCACAGCGCGCTCGTGAGCGTCGCGTCGTCGACCAGGCCGGCGGTGCCTGCGACCGCGTCGCTGAGCTGCCGGAAGAAGAACGCGCCGCCACCGGACAGCGTGTCCAGCACCGCCTGGTGGACCTCGCCGAGCTCCCGCGCCTCGTCCGGGTCCGGCAGCGTCAGGTCGCAGGTGTCGGCCAGGTGCAGCGACACCCAGCCGTCCGTCCCGGGCAGCGCGCCGGCCCCGGCCCACAGCACCTCACCGGACGCGGTCAGCTCGTCCAGCATCGACGGCGCATATCCCGGCACCCGGGACGGCAGCACGATCGACTCCAGCGCCGACGCCGGCACGGCGCAGCCGGCGAGCTGCTCGACGGCGCTGAGCACCGCCCCGGCCGGGTCGCCGAATCCGCGCCCGGACGCCCGCCCGGTGACGCCCTGCCAGGACGGCAGGAACCGGGCCAGGGCGGCCTGCTCGACCGGTTCCACCTCCTTGCGGAGTGCGGCCAGCGACCGCCGGCGAAGCAGCCGCAGCACCTCGGCGTCGCACCACTCCGGCGTCGTGCCGCCGGGCAGGAACTCGCCCTCGACCACCCGGCCCGCGGCGGCCAGCCGGCGCAGCGCGTCGGTCACCACCGCGACTCCCGTGCCGAGGTGGGTGGCGAGCGCGGCGGCCGTGAACGGGCCGTGCGTGCGTGCGTAGCGGGAGACGAGATCGCCCAGCGGATCCGCGACGGGTACCACGAAGCCCTCGGCGACACCTGGGGGGACTGGGATCCCCAGCGCGTCCCGCAGCCGGCCGAGGTCGTCCATCACCGCCCAGCGGTGCTCACCGGCCATCCGGACCCGGACCACCCGCCGGGCCGCCGCCAGCGAGGTCAGCCAGCCCTCGGCGTCGGCGCCCTCGACCGCGCGCTGCGCGGCCTGCGCGACGGACAGCGGGCCGACCAGCCGGAGGACGTCGAACAGGCCCTCGGCGTCGCGCGCCCGGCGGTCCTCGGCGAGCCGCTGCAGCTCGGCCTCGGTGCGCAGCACCACCTCGGCGTCCAGCAGCTCGCGCAGCTCGGTCCGGCCGAGCAGCTCGGCCAGCAGCGTCTGGTCCAGCGCGAGCGCCGCCGCACGCTTCTCGGCCAGCGGGGTGTCGCCCTCGTACATGAAGGCCCCGACGTACCCGAACAGCAGCGACTTCGCGAACGGCGAGGCCTCGGTGGTCTCGACCTCGACCACCTTGACCCGGCGCTCGGTCACACCGGCCAGCAGCTCCTTCAACGCGGTCAGGTCGTACACGTCCTGCAGGCACTCGCGCAGCGCCTCCAGCACGATCGGGAACGAGCCGTACTTGCTCGCCACGCTGAGCAGCTGGGCCGAGCGCTGCCGCTGCTGCCACAGCGGGGACCGGCGGCGCGGGTCCCGGCGCGGCAGCAGCAGCGCCCGCGCCGCGCACTCCCGGAACCGGGACGCGAACAACGCCGACCCGCCCACCTCGTCGGTGATGATCCGCTCGATGTCGGCCGGGTCGAACATCACCAGCTCGGCGCCCGGCGGTGGCTCGTCGGTCTCCGGCAGCCGCAGCACGATCCCGTCGTCACCCGCGACCGATTGCGCGTCCATCCCGTACCGCTCCTGCAGCCGGGCCGCGATCGCGAGCGCCCACGGCCCGTGCACCTGCCCGCCGTACGGGGAGTGCACGCAGACCCGCCAGTCGCCGAGCTCGTCGCGGAACCGCTCGACCACGATCGTGGTGTCGTCCGGCACCCGGCCGGTCGCCTCCCGTTGCTCGGCGAGATAGGCGACCAGGTTGCGCGCGGCGAACTCGTCCAGCCCCGCGGCCCGGGCCCGCTCCACGGCCTTTGCCTCAGGCAACGACGCGGTGGTGCGCACGAACGCGCCGGTGGCCTTGCCGAGCTCGGCGGGCCGCCCGACCGCGTCGCCCTTCCAGAACGGCAGCCGCCCCGGCTGGCCCGGCGCGGGCGACACCAGCACCCGGTCGTGGGTGATGTCCTCGATCCGCCAGCTCGAGGTGCCGAGGGTGAACACGTCGCCGACCCGCGACTCGTACACCATCTCCTCGTCGAGCTCGCCGACCCGGTGGTTCGACGACTCGCCGACCAGGAACACGCCGAACAGGCCGCGGTCCGGGATGGTGCCGCCGCTGGTCACCGCGAGCCGCTGGGCCCCCGGCCGGCCGGAGATCTCGCCGGACACCCGGTCGAACACGATCCGCGGCCGCAGCTCGGCGAACTCGTCCGACGGGTACCGCCCGGACAGCATGTCCAGCACCGCGTCGTACGCCGATCTCGGCAAGGTCGCGAACGCCGCCGTACGCCGGACCAGGTCGAACAGCTCGTCGGCGTGCAGCGTGTCCATGCTCGCGATCGCCACGATCTGCTGGGCCAGCACGTCGAGTGGGTTCGCCGGGATGTGCAGCTGCTCGATCCGGCCCTCGCGCATCCGCTGTACGACGACCGCGGTCTCGACCAGATCGCCGCGGAACTTCGGGAACATCACGCCGCGCGAGACCGCGCCGACCTGGTGCCCGGCCCGGCCGACCCGTTGCAGCCCGCTGGCGACCGACGGCGGCGCCTCCACCTGCACGACAAGGTCGACCGCGCCCATGTCGATGCCGAGCTCCAGGCTGCTGGTGGCCACCACGCACGGCAGCCGGCCGGACTTCAGGTCGGCCTCGATCAGTGCCCGTTGCTCCTTGCTCACCGACCCGTGGTGCGCCCGGGCGACCAGCGGGGGAGCGGCCAGCGACGCGCCGGACTGGGCCATCAGCTGGGCCGGCGAGCCGGCCTCGGGCAGCTCGGCGCCGGCGCGCTCGGCGGCGATCTCGTTCAGCCGGGAGGTGAGCCGCTCGGCCAGCCGCCGGGAGTTCGCGAACACGATCGTCGACCGGTGCTGCGCGATCAGGTCCGCGACGTGCTCCTCCACGTGCGGCCAGATCGACGGCTGCCGCGGCGACCGCGCGGCCGAGCCCGACTCAGGCTCGGCGTCACCGAGCTCGGTCATGTCCTCGACCGGGACGACGACGCTGAGGTCCCACTCCTTGTCGTACTTCGGCTGCACCACCTCGACCGGCCGGCTGCCGCCGAGGAACCGCGCGACCTCCTCCACCGGGCGCACGGTCGCGGACAGCCCGATCCGCTGCGCGGGCCGCTCGAGCAGCACGTCCAGCCGCTCCAGCGTGACAGCGAGATGCGCGCCGCGCTTCGTGCCGGCCACCGCGTGCACCTCGTCGACGATCACCGTGTCGATGCCGCGCAGCGCCTCGCGGGCCTGCGAGGTGAGGATCAGGAACAACGACTCCGGCGTGGTGATCAGGATGTCCGCCGGCCTGGTCGCGAACTTGCGCCGCTCGGCCGCCGGGGTGTCGCCGGAACGGATCGCCACCTCGACCTGGGCGGGTGCCTCGCCGAGCCGCTCGGCGGTCTGCCGGATCCCGGTCAGCGGCGCCCGCAGGTTGCGCTCGACGTCGACCGCGAGCGCCTTCAGCGGCGACACGTACAGCACCCGGCAGCGGTGCTTCGGATCCTCGGGCGGCGGCGCCGTCGCCAGTTTGTCCAGCGCCCAGAGGAAGGCGGCCAGCGTCTTCCCCGAGCCGGTCGGCGCCACCACCAGCGCGTCCCGCCCGGCGCTGATCGCGGACCAGGCGCCGCGCTGCGCCGGCGTGGCCGCGTCGAAGACGTCGCCGAACCACGTCCGGGTGGCGCGGGAGAAGTCCCGCAGCGGGTCCTGCCTGGTCATGCCGCCCATCATGCCCGGCGGCTCCGACAATCCCGGGCCATCCGCCGTACCGGTCACTCCGAAGGACGGGTACGGCGTCCAGATGGGGCGGTGACCCCTGCTCTGGAATGATCCACGCATGACCTCTCGCGCTCGCTCGGTGCTGCTCGTCGCGGCACTCCTGCTCGCCCTCAGCGGATGTATGAAGGTCGACGCCGACCTCAAGGTGAACTCGGACGAGACGGTCTCCGGCTCGATGCTGATGGCGATCGACAAGAACCTCGCGACCCAGTTCGGCCAGTCGCCGGACGCGTTCCGCGAGCAGATCGAGAAGTCGATCAAGCAGAGCGCACAAGAGGGCGTGGACTGCAAGCCGTACGACGAGGGTGACTACATCGGCTCCACGTGCACGCTCGACAAGGTGCCGTTCAGCGAGATGGGCGGCTCCAACGGGGGGCTGAGCTTCGAGAAGAGCGGGGACCAGTTCGTCGTCACCGGTGGTCTCGGCGAGACCGGTGTGACCCTCCCGCCGGCGACGACCGGCAAGCCCGAGATCAAGTTCAAGATCACCATGCCGGGCAAGATCGTCGAGCACGACGACGGTGCCGAGGTCAACGGCCGCAGCGTGACGTACACGGACGCGGCGAAGCTGGCGCAGATCCGGATCGTGTCGGAGTCCGGCGGCGGGTTCCCGGCCTGGCTGATCATCCTGCTCGTGGTGCTGCTGCTCGGCGCCGCCGGCGCGGTCGCCTTCGTCGTGCTGAAGGCGCGCAACAAGCCCGTGCCGGGACTCCCCGGCCAGCAGTACCCGGGGGCGCCGTGGGGGCAGCCGGGTCAGTCCGGACCGTTCGGGCCGCAGCAGGGCCAGCCGTGGGGTCCGCCCGGCCAGCAGGACCCGGGCCAGCCCGGCCCGCAGTACCCCGGGCAGCAGGGCCAGCCGGGCCCGCAGTACCCGGGTCAGCCGTATCCCGGTCAGCAAGGCCAGCAAGGCCAGCAGGGCCAGCAGGGCCAGCCTGGGCAGCAGCCGGGACAAGGTCAGCCGCAGCCGGGTCCGCAGGTTCAGCAGCCGTGGGGCCAGCCGGGCCACACCCAGCCTCAGGGAACACCGCCGCAGCAGCCGTGGGGCCAGCCAGGCGAGCCGTACCCGGGACAGGGCAGTGCGGGGCAGCACCCGAGCCAGCCCCGACCGGTTCAGCAGCCGCCCCAGCCGGGCCGGCAGGAGCCGCAGGACCAGAACCCGCCGGGCCCATCGCCGTACAACGGTCCACAGGGTCAGCAGGGGCCGGGCCCGGGCAAGCCCGGCGACGCATAGAGTTCCGGCATGAGGATCTTCGTCACCGGCGGCGCCGGTTTCATCGGCTCGCACTTCGTCCGTACCGCACTGTCCGGTGGCTACCCGGAGCTCGGCGAGGTCGCGGTCACCGTGTTCGACTCGCTCAGCTACGCCGGCAACCTGGCGAACCTCGACCCGGTCAAGGACGCGCCCGGCTACACGTTCGTCCAGGGCGACATCACCGACCTGGCGCAGGTCGACGCCGCGCTGCCCGGGCACGCCGCCGTGGTGCACTTCGCGGCCGAGTCGCACGTCGACCGGTCGATCGCCGGCGCGACCCCGTTCGTGGTGACGAACGTGCTCGGCACCCAGGTACTGCTCGAGGCAGCGCTGCGGCACGGCGTCGCGCCGTTCGTGCACGTCTCGACCGACGAGGTGTACGGCTCGATCGCGGAGGGCTCCTGGCCCGAGACCGACCCGCTGCAGCCGAACTCGCCGTACTCGGCCTCGAAGGCGTCCAGCGACCTGGTCGCGCTGGCGTACCACCGCACGCACGGACTGGACGTCCGGGTGACCCGCTGCTCGAACAACTACGGGCCGCACCAGTACCCGGAGAAGGTCATCCCGCTGTTCGTCACGAACCTGATCGAGGGCAAGAACGTCCCGCTGTACGGCGACGGCCTGAACGTGCGCGACTGGCTGCACGTCGACGACCACTGCCAGGGCATCGCGAAGGTGTTGCTCGGTGGCAAGGGCGGCGAGGTGTACAACATCGGCGGCGGCGTCGAGCTCACCAACCGCGAGCTCACCGACCGGCTGCTGGCCGCGTTCGGCAAGGGCGAGGAGAGCATCACCTACGTCGAGGACCGCAAGGGCCACGACCGCCGCTACTCGGTGGACTGGACCAAGATCCGCGACGAACTCGGCTACACCCCGAAGCACGACTTCGAGTCGGGTCTGGCCGGCACGATCGCCTGGTACCGCGCCAACAAGGCGTGGTGGCGGCCGCTCAAGTACCCGACCGCATGAGGCTGACCGAGTTCTGGGCCCGGATGGACCACCATCTGGGCCGGGCCTACGCCCGCACCTGGGCCGAGACCCAGGTGGTCCCGGAGTTGGACGGCCGCACCGTCACCGAAGCCCTGGCCGCCGGCGAGAGCGCCAAGACCGTCTGGCGCGCCGTCTGGCAGCACCTCCAGCTCCCGGCATCCGAGCGCTGAGTTTCCGCCGACTCTGCGCCACACAGGCCGTGTGATGGGTTCTCGCGACGTGTTGTGGCTGCTCGCAGCACCTGACGTACGACGTCCCGCCCGGGGGAGCGACAACCCGCAACACGTGTTCGCGCGCCGATCTTCGTGAGCCCGCCGGTCACGACGGGACGGTGAGGTCGGTCGAGCCACTCACGGAGACGGCGTGCAGGCGGGGCGACGTTGCGGTTCCCGCCGCCTGCGGCGCTTCCCCACCTGTTGTGACACGGCGGGAAGCGCACCAGCCGTGGCGGTGCGCCACGCAGCGAAGCGGCCTCCCGCACGGCAAGGCAGACGCCGGTCCGAACCCGTCTCCCCAGAACTCGACAGGCGACGAACGCCGCCGCGAACAAAAAAGCGGCGGCGAGCGAGGCCACGCCCACATGGCCCCGCTCGCCGCCTGACCGGTGTGCCTCAGCGACCCCTGGGGGGAGGAAGGGCCGTAGGCATACCGGTCGGTGTGGCAGCCGGCCGACTACTGGTGGGGCCATAGGTCGGCCGGCCGGAGGGGGTGACAGATGGTCTGGTGGCGGGCGCGAGCGCCGCAGGTGCGGAGCCGCCCGGGGTGCCGGCGCTGAGCAGCAGGTCGCAGTAGCCGGACACAGCGGCCCTGCCGCCGGCGGCGCGGACCAGCGGCCGGTAGCCGGGAAGGTCCAGCAGCTGGCCCGCCTTGTCCTCGCCGGGCGCTGGGGTCGCGTGCTCGGAGGCGCTGGGGCGCGGCTCGGTGGAGGTGTGGCCGCCGGGGGTCTGACCGGTCTCGTGGCGCCCGTCGGGAGCGGTGGTCGGTACCGGAGTGCCGTCGTGTCCCGGCTTGCGGGTCGGAGGCACGGTGGCGGTGCCACCGTCACGCACGGCGACGTACGCCTGGCAGAGGCCGAACAGCGACGCGCTGCGGCTCGCGCTCGGGGGAGTGGGCGTGGCGTGCGCGCTGCCGCGCGGCTGGCTGGAACTCCCGTTGGCGGTCGGCGCGCCGGACGGCGGGGTGGTGCCGGCGAAGGAACGTCCGCCGGGCAGGGTCGGTGAGGTGCGCGCCGAGCCGGCGGCGACCTGGGCGTTGTTGCGGCCGGGCAGGTTGCCGGTGGCGGCCGCGGCCGCTATCCCGGCGCCGGCGACCGCGGTGAGCGCGACGGCGACCTTGATCGCGAGGGCCTTGGACGCCGCGGACCGGGCGATCGCAGACCGGGACGCTCCCGCCGCGCCTCGGAAGGCCTCCACCGCCACGACCTCACCGTCGAGCTCGCCGGCGCGCGGGCCGGCTGCGGCCGCTGCCAGCAGGTCGGCGAGCGGGCCCTGCTCGGGATCGACCGTCTGACCGCTGAGCAGCAGCTCGGCGGTGAACGGGTCGAGTTCACGGTGTTCGGTCATCTCATCTCCTTCAGCGCCGAACGCTCCGGATTTGTCACACCTGCGATCTGCCGTGCTCGTTCAGCAGTGCGGCGAGGCGGTTGAGACCCCGGTACGCCGCGGTCCGGACGGCCCCGGGCTTCTTGCCGAGCACCTCGGCGGCGCGCTTGGCGTCGAGCCCGAGGACGACCCGGAGCAGTACCGCCTCGGCCTGGTCCTGCGGCAGCGAGGCGATCAGCGCGAGCGCTGATCGGGTGCTGATCGCGGTGGCGGCGTCGTACGCCGTGTCGTCCGGACCGGGCAGCACGGCGAGCTGCTCGATGTCCTCACCGGTCTGCGGCCGCCGGCTCTGCTTGCGGTGCAGGTCGAGTGCCCGGTTCCGGGCGATCGTGGTCGCCCAGCCCCGGAAGTCGTCGACGGACCCGGTGAACTTGCGCAGGTCCCGGGCGACCTGCAGCCAGGTCTCGGACGCGACGTCGTCGGCGTCGTACGGCGCAATCAGGCGCAGGTAGCGCAGCAGGCCCGGCTGCACCGCCCGGAACAGCGTCCGGAAGGCGTTTTCGTCCCCCTTCGTCGCGGCAGCGAGTGCCTCGTCGAGGCCGGGGTCGTTTCCGCGCACCCGCACATCGTCGGATACCGCGCGACGAAACGCGACTTCGGGGTGCGTCAATCGACCAGCGCGGGCTCCGGACGCGCCGCTTCCTCGCCTCCGGACGGGCCGCCGCCGTCGGTCCTCGCGAGCCGGCTCGGCCACCACATCCAGCGTCCGATGTCGAGGTTCAGCGAGGTCACCAGCACCGAGCGGACCACGATGGTGTCGAGCAGGACGCCGAGCGCGACCGCGAATCCGATCTCGGCGAACGCGACCAGCGGCAGCGTGGCGAGCACCGAGAAGGTGCCGGCCAGCACCAGCCCGGCCGAGGTGATCACGCCGCCGGTGGCGGCGAGGCCGATCAGCGCCCCGCGGCGGGTGCCGAACCGCTTGGTCTCCTCGTGCACCCGGGTCATCAGGAAGATGTTGTAGTCGATCCCGAGGGCGACCAGGAACACGAAGACGAACAGCGGCAGCGACGGATCCGCGCCGTCGAAGCCGAGCACGTACCGGAACACCAGCGAGCTGAGCCCGAGGGCGGCGCCGAAGGACAGCACCACGGTCGCGACCAGCAGCACCGGCGCCAGCAGCGAGCGCAGCAGCAGCACCAGGATCAGCAGGACGACCAGCAGCACCACCGGGATGATCACCCGGTTGTCCCGGCCGGACGCCCGCTGGGTGTCGAGCAGGGTCGCGGTCATGCCGCCCGCCCTGGCGTCGGCGCCGTCGACCGCGTGCACGGAGGCCCGGACCCGGTCGACGGTGTCCCTGGCGGCCGGGCTGTCCGCCGCATCCGTCATCGTGCCTTCGAGGTACGCGAGGCCATCCTTGACCTGCGGCTGGCTGACCTCGGCGATCCCCGGCGTCGCCGCGAAGGCGGCACTGACGGCGTCCACGTGGTCGGCCTTGGCGATCACGATCAGCGGGTTGCCGGAGCCGGCCGGGAAGTGCTTGGCGACCACCTGCGCGCCGACCACCGAGTCGTGGTCGCCGATGAACGACTCCTCGTTGGTCAGGCCGGTGGCGTCGAGCTTCACGATGCCACCCGCGAGCGCGGCGAGGATGACCGTGGTCACGATCCAGGTGACGCGTGGCCTGACGGCGATCCGGTTGCCGACCCGTGCCCACAGGCCGGTCTCGGTGTGGTCCGCCGAGCCGTACGTCGGCCGCACCGGCCAGAAGATCCAGCGGCCGAAGATCACCAGCAGCGCGGGCAGCAGCGTCATCATCGCGAGCACGGCGATCACGATGCCGATCGCGGCGACGGGTCCGAGGCCCTGGGTGGAGTTCATCGACGCGAACAGCAGGCAGAGCATGCCGGCCACCACCGTGGAGCCGCTGGCGAAGACCGCCGGGCCGGCCCGGTGCAGGGCGAACGCCATCGCCTCGTGCCGATCCTCGTGGCGACGGAGCTCTTCCCTGTAGCGAGCCACCAGTAGCAGCGCGTAGTCCGTGCCGGCGCCGAACACCAGCACCGTCAGGATGCCCGCGCTCTGCGCGTTGACGGTGAGGCCGGCCTTGGTGAGCAGGTAGATGACGGCCTGCGCGCTGGTCAGCGCCGTCGCGGCGGAGAACAGCGGCAGCGCCCACAGGACAGGGCTGCGGTAGGTGAGCAGCAGGATCACGACCACCACCCCGGCGGCGGAGTACAGCAGCTTGCCGTCGATCCCCGCGAACGCCTCACTGGAGTCCGCCGCGGTCCCGCCGGGTCCGGTGACGTGGAAGTCCAGCCCACCTGGCCGGTCGGCGGCGATCTTCCGGATGTCGTCGACGCGGTCGACGAGCACGTCCCAGCCGGCCGTGCCGGCGTCGATCGGCACGATCACCTGCAGCGCCTGCTTGTCCTTGGCGGGGATCGGCCCGATCACGTCCCGCTCGACGCCCTCGACCTCGGCGAACTTCGGCAGCTGGGCGGCGACCGCCGCCTGGTCCTCGGCAGTGATGCCGGACGTGCGTTCGTAGACCAGCACGGCCGGGATCTCGTCGGTCGAGTAGAACCGCGCGGTCTCCTTCAGCACCGCCGTCGACTCGGCGTCACCCGGCAGCCAGGAGACCGCGTTGTTGTCCTGCGCCTTGGTCAGCTTGCTGGCCGGCATGAAGGCGAGCGCCATCACCCCGAGCCACAGCAACAGGACGACCCACTTGCCTACCCGGCCGCACGGAAGCTTGGCCAGCCGACCGACATGACCGGTCAGCGGCGTGTCATTGCGGTTCGAACACGTGTTCGGGCTAGATTTTCTCCACAGGTACGCCGAGGGCGCGGGTTCTCCACAGATCGCAACGTGATCCGGGAACTGTCCGAGGCGGCCCATAACGTCTCTGGCGACAACGAGTCCTCCGGGCTGCTGGACTGCGGCCCCGAACAGATGGGTTAGGTGGCTGGCACATGGCTGCAGCAGGATCGAGTATCGCGACGGACCGGGCGAAGGCACTCGAGACCGCGCTGACGCAGATCGAGCGGCAGTGTGGCAAGGGCTCGGTGATGCGGCTGGGTGAGCAGGGGCGCGCGCCGATCGACGTGATCCCCACCGGGTCGATCGCGCTCGACGTGGCACTCGGCATCGGCGGCCTGCCGCGCGGCCGCGTGGTCGAGATCTACGGCCCGGAGTCGTCGGGTAAGTGCCTGACCGCAGGCACCTACGTCTGGACCGACAAGGGTTTGGAGACGATCGCCGAACTATTCGCTCGCGCGGGTCAGAAGGCTTCATGTACCTCGCGGATCACCGATGTTCGCGACCTCGGCCTGCGGGCGGTGAATGAGCACGGAGAGCTCGAGACGATCGCGGTCCTGACGCACAACAACCGCAAGCCGGTCGTGAAGATCAAGCTCAAGTCGGGCAGGTCGATCGAGGCCACCCACAATCACCCGCTGCGGGTGGTCAGCGAGCGGGGTTTTATCGTGTGGCGCGATGCCGGTGACATCCGTGCGGGAGACGCTGTCGTCTCCGGAGCGTTCGGGGCGGTCGAGGCCGTTGCCGGGGATGGCCTGTCGGAGGACGAGGCCGTGTTCCTCGGTTACCTGGTGGCCGAAGGATCGCTCGGCTACCGCGAGCGGGTGCGCTTCACCAACACGGACAAGGATGTCGCCGGCGAGTACGTACGGATCGCCGAGCAACTGTTCGGTCTGGAGGTGCGCTGCTACAACGAGCAGGAGTACGACATCTCCGGTGTCGCCTTCCGGCAGCGTCTGCACGATGAGTACGGCCTGGAGTACGTGAACGCCGCCGAGAAGTCTGTGCCGCATCTAGTCCGCACCGGGGGACACAAGGTTCAGCGAGCGTTCCTCTCCGCGTTGTTCGAGGGCGACGGGTGGATCGACAAGTCATCGACCGTCGGCCTGGGAACCGCCAGCGAAGTCCTCGCCGAGCAGGTCCAGTTGCTGCTGCTCGGCCTGAACATCCCGTCGTCCCTGAGCGCTACGTGGAACGAGAAGTACCAGCGCAACTACTGGACGGTGACGATCAACCCGGCGCACTCGCACCGGTATCTCGAAGAGGTCGGGTTCCGTTCACCGCGTCGCGGTCGGCAGGTCGAGGCCGGGTTCCGACGTTCGAGGCGTGATCCGGTTGTGGAGAATGTGCCCCATGTCGCTGGTCTGGTCCGCGATCTGCGAGACGACGTCGGCGGCGATCGTGAGTTCGATCGGATCGCGAGGGATCTGTTCCGTTCGGACATGGCACTGGGATGCTCGCGGTCGCGTCTGGCGAAGATCGTCGATTGGGCCAGGGAGCGGTCCGAGCGCCTGAGTACGAGCGGTGCCGCACTGCTGACGCACCTGGATGCTCTTGCCAACGCCAGGCTCACGTTCGAATCGGTGACCGAGGTGATCGATGCGGGACTCCAGCCCACGTTTGATCTCATGGTGCCCCGTACGCACAGCTTCTTGGCCAATGGTGTGCTTTCGCACAACACCACGGTCGCGCTGCACGCGGTGGCGAACGCGCAGCGTGCCGGCGGTATCGCCGCGTTCATCGACGCGGAACACGCGCTGGACCCGGACTACGCGCAGAAGCTGGGTGTCGACACCGACGCGCTGCTGGTGTCGCAGCCTGACTCCGGTGAACAGGCGCTGGAGATCGCGGACATGCTGATCCGCTCCGGCGCGCTGGACATCATCGTGATCGACTCGGTCGCCGCGCTGGTGCCGCGGGCCGAGATCGAGGGTGAGATGGGCGACAGCCACGTCGGCCTGCAGGCCCGGCTGATGAGCCAGGCGCTGCGCAAGATGACCGGCGCGATGAGCAACTCGGGTACGACGGCGATCTTCATCAACCAGCTCCGCGAGAAGATCGGCGTAATGTTCGGCTGCTTCTCGTACGGCACCCGGGTGATGCTTGCCGACGGAACGACGGAGAAGATCGGCAAGATCGTCAACCAGAAGCTGCCGGTCGAGGTCATGTCGTACGACCCCGAGACCGACGCGATCATGCCGCGCAAGGTCGTGAACTGGTTCGACAACGGCATCGCCGACGAGTTCCTGCAGTTCACCGTGGAGAAGTCGGGCGGCAACGGACGCTCGCAGTTCGCCGCCACCGCGAACCACCTGATCCGGACGCCGGGCGGCTGGCGCGAGGCGGGGGAACTGCTGGCAGGCGACCGGGTGATGGCCAGTGAGGAGCACCGGCTCAGCGACCAGCAGTGGCAGGTCGTGCTCGGCTCACTGATGGGTGACGGCAACCTGTCGCCGAACCGCCGTGACCGCAACGGAGTGCGGTTCCGCCTCGGGCATGGCGCAGCCCAGGCCGAGTACCTCGACTGGAAGGTCTCGCTGCTCGGCAACATCGAGTGCTCGCGGCGGACCGACGACAGGGGAGCGGTCTTCGCGGACTTCACCCCGCTGCCGGAGCTCGGTGAGCTGCAGCGAGCGGTCTACGTGACGGGTGGGAAGAAGACGCTGTCCTACGACTACCTGAAGGCGCTGACCCCGCTGGCGCTGGCGGTGTGGTTCATGGACGACGGCACCTTCACGGTGCGCTCGAAGGGCCTCCAGGGGCGCACTGAGGGCGGCAGTGGCCGAGTGGAGTTCTGCATCGAGGCGATGACCGAAGGCTCGAGGGACCGGCTCGTCGACTACCTGCGTGACACTCATGGCTTCGATGTCGCCTGGCGGAACGCGGGAACGGCCCAGAAGGCGGTCCTGACCTTCACGACCGAGTCGTCCGCGAGGTTCCTCGAGCTGGTCGCTCCCTATGTGCACCCGTCGATGGAGTACAAGTTGCTGCCTCGCCTTCGCGGGCAGTTCGTGGTCGAGCCGCAGTTCGCGGAGCCGGTCTCGCGGCTGGTGCCCGCCCGGGTGCTGGACATCCACGTCAAGCCGCCGACACGCTCGATGCACAAGTTCGACATCGAGGTCGAGGGCAACCACAACTACTTCGCCGACGGTGTGATGGTGCACAACAGTCCGGAGACCACGACTGGTGGGCGGGCGCTGAAGTTCTACTCGTCGGTGCGGCTGGACGTGCGCCGGATCGAGTCGCTGAAGGACGGTTCGGACTTCGTCGGCAACCGGACCCGGGTCAAGGTCGTGAAGAACAAGGTCGCCCCGCCGTTCAAGCAGGCCGAGTTCGACATCCTGTACGGGCACGGCATCAGCCGCGAGGGCAGCCTGCTGGACCTGGGCGTGGAGCAGGGCTTCGTGCGCAAGGCGGGCGCCTGGTTCACTTACGACAGCGACCAGCTCGGCCAGGGCCGGGAGAACGCGCGGAACTTCCTGCGTGACAACCCGGACCTCGCCGACGAGCTGGAGAAGAAGATCAAGGAGAAGCTGGGCATCGGCGCCGCGCTGGACCAGCCGGCCTCCGCCGACGCAGCGGCAGATGCCGACTTCTGAGTTCGAGCCTTCGGGGGCCGACCCATCGGGGTTCGAGCCTCCCGCCAGGCAGCCGCGGACGGGTTCGCGCCGGCGTCGCCGGTTCGGACCCGACCGTCAGGCGACGCCGGAGGACCCGTCGCTGGACGGAACCGTCGACCCGGAGTCGGCGGCGCGCACGATCCTGCTGAACAAGCTCACCGGGCAGCCACGGACCCGGGCCGAGCTGGCCGGCACCCTGGCCGAGCGCGGGGTACCGGACGACGTCGCCGGCCGGGTCCTGGAACGGTTCGGCGACGTTGGGCTGATCGACGACGCCGCCTTCGCGTCGGCGTGGGTGGAGTCGCGTCACCACGCCCGCGGGTTGGCTCGGCGGGCGCTCGCGCACGAGCTGCGGCACCGCGGCGTGGACGACGAGCTGGTCCGGGACGCGCTGGAGGAGCTCGATCCCTCGCAGGAGGCCGAGACGGCGCGCGTGCTGGTGCGGCGCAAGCTGTCCTCGGTGCGGAAGCTGGACCGGCAGGCGGCGATGCGACGGCTGCTCGGCATGCTCGCCCGGAAGGGGTACCCGGCCGGGCTGGCGATGGCGGTCGTCCGCGAGGAGCTCGACGCGTCCGAGGAGGAGCTGCCGGTGATCGACGACCCGGACTCCGCACCCGAGGACTGAATATCCGGTTCCTGGCATGAAATGGTCGGGGGGTTGGAGGGATCTGGCGTTCATCCAACCACCCGGCCCGACGCGGAGGAGGTGCGAGTTGGCACGGGTCACAGTCGAGGATCTTTCGCTGGAGGTGCCGGGACGTCTGCTGCTGTCCGGCGCGACCTTCTCGGTGGATGCCGGCGAGTGCGTTGCTGTCGTCGGGCCCTCGGGAGTGGGAAAGACGTCGCTGCTGAACTGTGTGGCGGGTATCGACAGCCCGGCCGCCGGCGCGGTGCGGATCGATGACATGGACCTGGCTCGGCTGCCCGCCGACGAGCGTGGCGCGTTCCGGCTTCGGCACATCGGCCTGGTGTTCCAGTTCGGTGAACTGCTGCCAGAACTGACGCTGGTGGAGAATGTGGCGTTGCCGCTTCGGCTGGTTGGCATTTCTCGCCGTGAGGCGGAGGCCCGCGCCATGTCGTGGCTGGATCGCTTCGAGCTGAGCTCCCGATCGGACGCGCGCCCAGAGGTGCTGTCTGGCGGTGAGATCCAGCGAGCCGGGATTGCCCGCGCGCTGGTCCACCGGCCCAGCGTGGTACTCGCCGATGAGCCGACCGGCATGCTGGACGAGGAAAACACAGAGCGCGTTGTCGGCCTGCTGGTGGACACGACGCGGGAACTGGGCAGCGCGCTGCTTCTGGTTACGCACGACTCGCTCGTCGCCTCAGCGGGCGACCGGGTGATGCGGATGGGGCACGGTCGGCTGGACGACATGAGTGACCCAGACCGCTCTGCCGAGGCTCCGGTGTCATGATGCTGCTGCGCGTGGCGGCCGGACTCGCCCTGAATCCTACGGCCGAGCACCGCTGGCGACGGACGTCGGTTCCACTGTCGGCGCTGCTGTTCATGCTGTCGCTTCTGGCCGCCGCGAGCGTGGTGATGCTTGTGGTGCGGGAAGGCGAGCGCGACGACGCACGCACCGGAGTCTTGGCCAGTGCGCCGTCGGAGTCGGATCTGCTCGTCTTGTCGCGTCCCGATGACTGGCGTGGAAAGTCCATTCTGGTGGCGTGGCTGACGCCCGGATCGGAGGGCGCCGATGCGATTCTGCCGCCAGGCTTGACGAAGCTTCCGTCGCCCGGACAGGTCGTCGTGTCGCCGGCCCTGGATCGCCTGGCCGCGCGGCACCCTGAGCTCGCGGCACGGTACGCGAACCGCCTGGTCATCGATTCGACGGGGACCCGCAGCGGCGGGGAGCTGTTCGCGTATGCCCGCCCGCCGGCGGGGCGCAGCCTAGGCCCAACCGACTCAGCGATCCGTGTCGAGAGCGGCCGGATCGTCGGTGACGGGCCGCTGCTGCGAATAGGTCGCTTCGGGTCTCCCGGCCACGAGGTTGGCTTCGTCCGATTCGGGGAGCCCCCGGCGGCATCGCTGGGGCCGGTCCTGGGCGGCTTGTTCGCAGTGCTGGTGATTCCCGGCGTTCTCGTCCTCGGTATCGGTGCGGCCGCCGCGAGCGAGGTGCGCAACCGCCGGCTCGAGGTGCTTCGGGCACTCGGCGCCAGTGCCAAGACCATGAGACGGCTAGGAGCCCTGGAGACCTTGCTTCTCGCCATCCCCGGTCTGCTCATGGCCACCGTGTTGTGTTGGCTCGTCGGCGGCCGCCTGTCGATGGTGCCCCTGGTTGGATACCAGGTGACTCGGGGCGATCTGGGGCTGCCGTGGTGGCTGCTGGGCGGCCTGCTCGGCGTCGGCATCGCGACGACGTGTGCGATCGGAGCCCTGGTTGCCGCGATCACCCGACGCCGCGCTGCCGGACCGCGCCCGGCACCAGGACGCACCCGGCTGTCGTCGATTCGGGTGGCGCCGCTCGCCCTCGCGGTCGCCGCGTTCGGGCTCGGCGCCGGTGTCGGTGGGTATCGCGAGGCCGACTTCTATCTGGTCGGGATGGTGGCCGCGGTCGCCGGGGTGCCGGCGATCGTGCCGCTGGTCCTGCGCGCGGTCGGGGTACTCCTGGCGCGGGTGCGATCGGTTCTGGTCGCGATCGCGGCCCGGTCCATGGAGTGGGACCCTGCCCGCGCGGCGCGGCCTTTCATCGGAGCCGCGGCCTTGCTGTTCCTCGTCCTGACCGGCGCCGGCTACATCGCTCTGAGCCGCGACACCGACACCGACGCATCACAGGTGCATTCCGGCGAGGCGCAGGCCGCCACCGTGCAATGGCAAGACCCCGAGCCAGACGACGTGGCGCGCCTGCGCGCGGCGATTGGGGCCGGCCTGGTCGTGCCGTTCGTCGAGGGCGATCATGACCACCAGCACGACGATGGAACGACACATCGCCACGAGGGAAGCCCTGGCGTGTTGTCCGTCGGCGCCACTTGTGCCGAACTGGCCTCGTACATCCAGGGCGCTGACTGCAACGCAAGGTCGCCGCTCAGCCTGCCCAGCGCTGTGGAGGAACGCCTGGCGGGGTGGCTCGCACAATCTGTCCACGGCAGCGTCTCCGAGGTTCGGCTTGTCCCGGCCACCGATCTGGCCGGGGCGGAAGGTGCTCTCGTCGTGGACGATGCGCCGCTGGACGTCATCGACGAGCACACCCGGAGCGCGGCCATGACACTCGTGCCAGCACCGTACGTTCGAAGCGCGCTCTTGTCCGCGAGCCGGGAGTCGCCGCTCATCCCATGGGTGATCGGCGGCGTCGCCACCGCGGTGATCGGTCTCACGGCCGCGTGCCTGCTGTCGCTCGTGGACCGCCTCCTGGGCGCACGGAGCCACCATCGGAAGCTGGTGAATCTCGGGATCGGGCGCGGAAAGCTGATGGCACTCGGCGCCTGGACCTTCGTCCTGCCCTACGGCGTCGTGCTCGTCGTGAGTTTCCTGGCCGGTTCCGCCGCTACTGCGCTGCTGATACTCCCGACCCCGATGCCGTGGACGGCGATCGGCATCACCGCGATGGTCTCCGCCGCGGTGGGCATCCTAGGCACGGCGAGTGTGGCGTTCCTCGGCGCGAACAGCGCTCTCAAGGAACGCGAGTAGCACGCCTGTCGCTGAGCGGTCACCGACAGTCCTTGCGCGGGCGAGCACGCTCCAGCCTGCCGCGAGTGATCTGCTCTTTCGGCTCGCCGAGGGCTGTCTTGACCCTGTGGATACCCGCGCTTAGCCTCGGATTCAGAAAGGGATCACCCCGCCGACAGGCGGCGCACATAGTACTGGCCGAACGGTTCACGCCGCTCGTGACACGAACACAAACCCGGTCTGACGGACCGGCGTACAGCTGACGATATCGACGCTCTGCGGAGCACACACGAGAAGGACATAAGCCGGCCCCCGCGGGATCCGCGGCAGTCGGCACGCACCAGCACCCAGGGCCAGCGGGTGCCGGTTCGCCGTACCGCCTCCGCTGTGGCGATCCCTTCGACGGCAAACAACGTCGTGCCCGCACGGGCCGGCTCGAAGAGGGGAGAGGCCGATGTCGGGAGCCATATCTGCGGTCCTGATCGTGGTCGGGCTTCTCATCGCGGGACTGCTCACCTGGATCGGGTTGACGCTGTCGCGGCGCAAGGTGACCGTGACGGCCGACGCGCACGAGGCGTTGCGCCTTCAGGCGGAGGCCGAGGCCGCCGTCGTACGGTCGCGGGCCGAGGCGCAGGAGTCGCGCGCCACCGAGCTGCGGGCCAAGGCGGAGGACCTCCGGACCAAGGCGGAGGAGCTGCGTACCCAGGCGGAGGCCGAGGCGCAGTCGATCCGCGACGACCTGCGCGAGCAGCGGCTGGAGATGGAGCGCCGTGAGCACCGGGTCACCGAGCGCGAGACCCGCCTCGACGAGCAGGTCCAGCAGATCGCGTCCCGTCAGGCCGACCTCGTCGAGCAGCTCGCCGAGCTGGACCGCAAGCAGGCCGAGCTCCACGACCTGGCCGACGAGCGCCGCCGGATCCTGGAGGGTGTCGCGAACCTGACCGCCGAGCAGGCGAAGGCCGAGGTGGTCGCCGGCATCGAGGCGGAGGCGAAGCGGCACGCGCACACGATCGTCCGGGACATCGAGCGGCAGGCGCAGGACGAGGGCGAGGTCCGGGCCCGCAAGATCATCACCGGCGCGGTCCAGCGGCTCGCCTCGGAGCAGACCAGCGAGTCGGTGGTGAGCGTCGTCCACCTGCCGAGCGACGACATGAAAGGCCGGATCATCGGCCGCGAGGGTCGCAACATCCGGTCGTTCGAGCAGACCACCGGCGTGAACCTGATCATCGACGACACCCCCGAGGCGGTGCTGCTGTCCTGCTTCGACCCGGTACGACGTGAGACGGCGCGGCTGACCCTGGACGGGCTGGTCCTGGACGGGCGGATCCACCCGAGCCGGATCGAGGAGATGTACGAGCGCAGCAAGGGCGAGGTCGCCGAGCTGTGCCTGCGGGCGGCCGAGGACGCGATGGCCGAGGTCGGGATCACCGACCTGCACCCGGAGCTGATCAAGACGATGGGCCAGCTGCGCTACCGCACGTCGTACGGGCAGAACGTGCTCAAGCACCTGGTGGAGTCCGCGCACATCGCCGGCATGATGGCCGCCGAGCTCGGGCTGGACGTGCCG
>WNFV01002653.1_pt1 | contig 39754 bp, 28 predicted proteins | sample 5400101 | NCBI WGS metagenome assembly WNFV01 (sample SAMN13153361, study PRJNA577476) | soil metagenome | isolation source: 115 cm soil or saprolite under grassland replicate 1 | place: USA:California | collected 2016-06-15 | reverse complement strand
ATCATACTCTCCGGCATGGGACGGAATGCGCTCGTGCAGGGCGACTTCGCGCGCGCCCAAGGGTATTACGACCAGGCGCTGCAGATCTACCGCGAGATTGGCTACCTGGTCGGAGAGAGTTTTGTGCTGGGGGATCTTGGCTTGTTGGCCCACTATCTGGACAACGATCGGCACGCCTGGGATCTCAGTCGTCAGGCACTCCAGGTCGCCCAGGAAACCAGGAGCTACCGCAGGCAGCGGTTTGCGCTGATGGTGCTAGGACACGCGCTGGCCGGTCTGGGACGCCTGACGGAGGCAGCTGAGGCATATGGGCAAGCCTTGACCCTGAATCGCAGGTTGGGCTATGCCCACCTGGTGATCGAGGCGATGGCCGGGCTAGCGCGAGTCGCGCTTGCTCAAGGGGACCTGGCCCAGGCCGCGGCAAATGTGGACATGATCCTGGACCAGCTGCGGGGCGGCACGCCGGATGGGACCGAAGAGCCCATACGCATCTCGCTGACCTGCGTCCAGGTGCTGCAAGCGACCGATGACCCACGGACGGCGAAGGTGCTGGTCGCTAGCCAGCAGCAGCTGCAGAAGCGGGCGCGCGGCATCGCCGACGAGGATCGGCGGCGGATGTTCTTCGAGAACATCCCGGCACACCGCGAATTGCTGCGATTGTGGCGGACTCGGACAGAGTCTCGCGCCAGTACGCTCTCGAGACATGTGAAATGAGATTCCTCCGTGCTACATAGCATACCAGTGCCATGCGTGTAGACAGGAGACCATCACAAAGCTACTGTCAACTTAGACGGTGACATCATTATGATCGCTCCATCCACCCACTCCGCATGTATATCCTCATCGCACCGAGCAAGAAAGTCTTCGAATGTCACTGGGCCAGGTGGCAGGATGTTTAGTTTGGTCTGTTTTTCATCTAAAATATCGGACGGCATGATGATCACCTCGCGATCTCTGCTCTGCTGACGAAAGACAAAGGACGAAGGACAAAGGGCCAACGATCTGCCCTTTGTCTTTGGTCTTTCGTCTTTCGTCATCGGCTGTACTACAGCCACGCCGCGCTTGGAACATCGGCCTGATCGCGCGCGCCGGTCATGTCGGCGACGCTGATGCCATCGCGTCGGAGCGCCGCCAGCTCGCCGCAGCCGCGGCCGGATGGGAACACCTTGCCGGGGTTGAACAGCTCCAGCGGGTCGAAGCACTGCTTGATGCCGGCCATCGCCGCCAGGTCGTCGGTCGAAAACAGCAGTGTCATGTAGTCGCGCTTCTCGACGCCAATGCCATGCTCGCCGCTAATCACGCCGCCCTGGGCGATCGACTCGCGCAGAACCTCGGTGGCGGCCAGCAGCGCGCGCGCGAGTTGATCCTTGTCGCGCCTGTCGAACAGTATCAGTGGGTGCAAATTGCCATCGCCGGCGTGGAAGACGTTCGCGATCGGCAGGCGAAAATCGCGCGCGATCTCGCCGACGCGCGCCAGGGTGGCCGGCAGCCGCGTGCGTGGGACGACGGTATCGACTAAGTAGTAGCTGCGTGCTAGCCGGCCCATTGCGCCGAACGCGTTCTTGCGCGCAGCCCAGACCTGGGCCTGCTCGGCGGCCGTCTTGGCTGGGCGAACCTCCATCGCGCCATAATCCTCGCAGATGCCGGTGATCTCGGTTAGCAGGTCGTCCAGCCCATCGTCCACGCCGTCCAGCTCGATCAGCAGCGCGGCGCCAGCGCTTTCGGGCAAACCGAGCTTGTACATGCCGTTGACAGCTTTGATCGCCAGCTGATCCATCATCTCCATCGCCGCCGGCAGGAAGCCGCGCGCCACCACTGTCGAGACCGTCTGCGAGGCGGAGGGAATATCGGGGAACAGCGCCAACACCACGCGTAGCGACTCGGGCAGGCGCGTGAGCCGTACCCATGCCTCGGTGATCACACCGCACAAGCCCTCGCTACCGGTCAGCACGCCCTGGAGGTCGTAGCCGATTCGGTCGGCACGCCCATCGCCGGTCCAGATCACGCTGCCATCGGGCAGCACCACACGCAGCGCCAGCACATGGTCGGTGGTCGTGCCGTATTTTAAGCAGTGCGGGCCGCCGCTGTTGTTGGCGATATTGCCGCCGACGGTGCAAGCCTTCTGCGAGGATGGGTCGGGCACGAACTGATAGCCATACGGGGTTAGATACTGGGTCAGCTCCCAGTTGATCACGCCGGGCTGGACGCGCGCGCGCCGGTTGCGCGCATCGACTTCGAGCACCTTGTCCATGCGCGTAGTGCTGATCACCACCCCGCCGTTCATTGGCGTAGCGCCGCCGGCCAGGCCGGTGCCAGCGCCACGCGGTACGATCGGCATGCCAGCGCGCCGCGTCAGCCTCACCACCTCGGCTACTTGCTCGGTCGTCTCCGGCAGAACGACCAGTGTAGGCGCATGCAAATCCATCACGCAGCCGTCGGCCTCGTAGGTCAGCAGCGCGGTCGGATCTTCTACCAGCGCGCGCGGGCCGACAACGCGCTTCAGTTCTTCGACGAGTTGGGCGCGGCTCATAGCTGGCTCCTTCCGGCTAGGTGCAAAGATTCGCGGATCAGAGATAGGCGATAGCCCAATCTCCAATCTTCCATCTCAATAGCCTCATGGTAGCACGTTTTTTGCCGGATGTGATCAGCCTCTGTTTTACGGGACTTATTGCGTCGAGGGATTTGGGCGGCCGGTTGCCCACACCCGGAGGGTACCCGGCGTCGCCCCAACATCTCCTTTGGTGGGTCACCAGCGGCGACTTTGCCGCTGCTGGGGGCCTACAAGAACAGAATCTTGGAGGGACGCAGTCCCTCCAAACCTCGCTCCAAGCGCTGACTGTGTCAGCGCTATACTTTGGGGATGCGGATGACCTGCCCGACTGTCAGGCTATTGGCGTTGCTGATCCGATTGATCGCCAGGATGTCTTTGGTAGTCACGTTGTACTTTTTGGCGATATTGTTGAGCAAGTCGCCTTTTTGCACGGTGTATTCGATATAGCCAGGCCCATTGCTGATGGGCGCGGCGGTGGCTGCCGGCGCGCTGGTCGGCGCAGGTTGGCTGGTCGCGGTGGGTTCGGCTGGATCGAGCACCGCAATCGGGGCGCTGGTGGGCGCGGGCGCGACGGTCGGCAGATCAGCGATCGACGTAGGCTTGGCGGCGGCGGTAGTTGGCACGCTGGTGGTGGCGGCGCCGGCCTGCTGTGCGATCAGTCCACTCTGCTTGGACAGATTGGCGACGAACAGGCCCGCGCCGACTGCGACAGCGCAGAAGATGGCGCAGATAGCGATCAAGGTACTGCGATGCAACATAATTCCTCCAGGTCAAACAATGACGTGTTGTCTCTTCACGATATATTAACACTTCTTCTTTAAGTAGTAACGCTTAAAACGCCGCCGGAGCTACGCATGTTGGTTACGACGTAATCGGATTGTTGTTTCTGGAACCTGCGCTATAATCAGGATTGTGGTGATTCAGGCGCATTATCAGCGCTGTGACGGGCTGCTATTCGCCGGCGGCGGTGATGTTGATCCGGCGATCTTTGGCCAGGCGCCGCATCCCAAGCTTGGCACGATCGAGCCATTGCGCGATCAGGTCGAGCTGGGGCTGGCTCGCCGGGCGATCGATGATCGCAAGCCGGTGTTGGGCATCTGCCGTGGCATCCAGCTGCTGAATATTGCGCTGGGCGGCACCCTGTACCAGGATATTCCATCCGAGCTACCGGAGGCAAGCGACCACTACGCGTCATCGCAGGTGCCCGGCCGCGCGCACCTGGCGCACTCGATCGCGCTGGAGCGTCGGTCGTGGCTGGCCTCGCGGCTGGGCACAGATGAGCTGCCGGGCAACACATTTCATCACCAGGCGCTGCGCGACATCGCGCCCGGGCTGCGCGTCACCGGGCGCGCACCCGATGGCGTGGTCGAGGCGGTCGAGGGCCAAGGGCCGGGCTTTGTGGTGGGGGTGCAATGCCACCCCGAGGAGCTATGGGAGCACGCTGATGCGCGCTGGGCGCAGCTGTTCGCCGGGTTTGTCGAGGCCGCGCGGCGGTGATTTCAAGCTTCCCCTGCAGATCCAGCTTAATGTCTACCAGGAAGCGCTGCTGATCTTCTACGGCAAAGCGATAGTCTACCTGCGGGCGATCGGTGAGCCGCCGCCGCAGCAGATGCAGGAGTGGCTGGGTTGAGCGCAATCCTGACAAAGTGCCAAGGTGAGGGGGTAACAATGGTTCACCCCCTCACCCCGTCAGTGCATGCTCCAGCGCGGCGATCACCAGCTCGGGCCGTAGCTCGCGCATACACGGGTGGCCTGCCACTAAACATGCCTCGTTCCCAAAGCGATTCTCGACGCAGACCGTACACTTCGCCGGCGTGCGGACGACATAGGCGTTCGGCGAGCGTGGCGCCCACAAATTGATCGGGCTGGCGCCGTCGCCGTCGGCGTCGTTGCCAAAAATGCATACGGTCGGGCATCCAACCGCGGCGGCGATATGCATTGGCCCGGCATCCACCGCCACCGCCGCCCGTGCGCGCGCGAACGCGCCCGCCAGCTGCGGCAGCGCCGTCTCACCGCGCAGATCGATCAGCGCGGTCTCAAGTAGCAGCTGCTCCTCCCAATCCCCGGCGTGGTAGCGCTCGCGCTCGACCTGTGGCTTGCCACCGATCAGCCCGACGCTAAGCTCGCGTGCGCCGCACCAGTCGATCACTTCGCGCCAGTATTCTGGCAGCCACTGCTTGGCGCTGCGCGTGGTGGTCATATGCAGCAGCACATCCGGCACGTCGAACGGCGGCGGCGCGCTGGCGACCTCGGCGTGATAGAAATCGGTTGCAACATAGGCCATGGTGCAGAAGATCTCGGCCAGGTAGTTGCTCCCTAAAAGCTCGCCGTAGCGATCGAGAAAGGCTGGGCTGTTCCAGTCGCTGTCGCGCAGCATGCGGTCGCGAATGTCGTCGCCGGGCGGTAGCTTGCGGCGGAAATCGGGCGCGAGCGAGGCGCCGACCAGGTAGCGCGGCGCCACGGCCGCCACCACCACCAGGTTCAGCTCGCTGAACTCATCGCAGTTGATCGCCAGGTCGTAATCGCCAGCGGCGGCGCGACGAGCGGCTACGAAGGCATTTAGCTCGCCCAGGTATTCCGGCCGCGCGCCATACAGTGAGAAGCGCGCGTCGACATACGGGCAGCCGACCTCCAGATCGCAGGTGGTCTCGCCGCCGAAGAAATCCAGCGTCGCTGCGGAGTACTTTTCCTTCAGCCCGCGCAGCAATGGTGTAGTCAGCACGAAGTTGCCGACTTTATCGGAGCCAAAGACCGCCAGATGTGGGCGCGCGCGAAGCGGCTGGTCGGTGAATCGTTGCATATGCCTCATGTGGGGGTTGTCGTACAAGTATCCAGTGCTGGCTCATTATACACGCTTCAATGACACGACAATGTGATGCATTTGACAAACCCACTGGCCACGCCTAGAATGGCACATCGAACCGAATGAACGGCGATCATTGGCCAGCGATCAGTGCGGTGGTTTGTCGTTGGTCATTTTTCGTTTATAGATGAAAGAGGAGCAAGACCCATGGCGCAGGAGCGCGCGAACGCATTTGATTTCTGGGGCCCGCGAACACTCATTGGCCCCGAGTTGAAGCCAGGCGACAAGGCCCCGGCATTCACGCTCACCAAGCCCAAGAACGAGAAGATCAGCAGCGCTGATTTCGCGGGCAAGCCGCTGGTGATCAGTGTGATCCCATCGATCGATACCGGCGTTTGCTCGAGGCAGACTCGCCGCTTCAACGAAGAGGCCGCTGCGCTGGGCGACAAGGTCAACATTCTGACCGTCAGCGCCGATCTGCCATTTGCACAGGCGCGCTGGTGTGGCGCCGAGGGGATCGATAAGGTCGTGATGGGCTCTGACTATATTGATATGAGCTTCGGCGACGCCTATGGCACGCATATCAAGGATCTGCGCTGGGAGAGCCGCGCGGTGTTTGTGGTCGACCAGAACGGCATTATTCGGCACGTGGAGTATGTGCCGATCGGCGGCCAGGAGCCGAACGACGACGCGACGCTGGCGGCATTGAAAGAACTCAGCGCGTGAAAAGATGAAGGGGTGACAAGATGACAAAGTGATGTATTGTATCCGAATGTCATCTTGTCAGGTCTTTTGGAGGCCCGCTATGCCCACTAAGAAGGACCCGACCGCTCTACTGAGCGAGATGCCGCAGCAGCCACTGCGCCGCGGCCGAGGCTTGCGGCTCTCCCGCGCCTCAAAGCAAGCTCGGGAGCTCGCTTCGAAGCCATCCGTCCCGCCCGAACCATCCACCCTACGTACGCCACCCGCCAGGGCCGCCCAGCCATCGATCGAGCTGGCTGCTGAGGCTGCTACATCGCCTGCGACGCCGATCGCGCCAGATGCCGTGGCTGCTGAAGCAGATGCTGTAGCCGCCGCACCGGTCGAGTCGGCAGCGTTGTCTGCTCCCGAGCCGCTCAAACCACAGCGTGATAAGCGTAAGATCCAGCTTCGCAAGGATCTGCTGAAGCAGTGCAAGCGGATCGCGCGCGTGCAAGATCGCAAGCTCTATCAGGTGATCGAGTCGGCGCTGGAGGAGTATATTCAGCGCTACGGAGCGCACGAATGATACTTCCAGCCCCGCAGCTCTGGCCCGATGGCGCGGGCATCGACGCGCGTGGACACCTGACGGTCGGCGGCTGCGACACGGTTGAGCTGGCTCGCGCCTATGGCACGCCGCTGTATCTGCTCGACGAGGCGACGTTTCGTGCCAGCTGCCGCTCCTATCGCGACGCACTCGCTCGGCACTACCCCGGCGCAAGCAGCGCTCACTACGCCAGCAAGGCGCTGCTGAACAGCGCTGTGGCCCGGCTGGTAGCCGAGGAGGCGCTAGGGCTGGATGTTGTCTCGGGCGGCGAGCTGTATGTCGCGCTGCGCGCTGGCTTTCCGGCTGAGCGGATTCACCTGCATGGCAACGCCAAGCCGCGCGCCGAGCTGGAGCAGGCACTAGCGGCCGGCATCGGCAAGATCGTCGTCGATACGCTGGACGAGCTCGATCTCCTGGCGCGGCTGACGGTTGGTCGCGCGGCGCCGCAGGCAATCCTACTGCGCCTCTCGCCGGATATAGCCGCCGATACGCATGCCCACATGCAGACCGGCAGCGCAATCTCGAAGTTTGGTTTGCCACTGGCCGCGCTGGATGCCGCGGCGGCGCGGCTTGCGCTGGCCCCCGGGCTTCGGCTGGCCGGGTTGCACACGCACCTTGGCTCGCAGATCCTCGATTACGCCCCGATCGCTCAGGCGGTGAGCGTGCTGCTGGATTGTGCCGCTCGGCTACGCGATGAACATCAGCTGCCGGTCGCCGAGATCAGCCCCGGCGGCGGGCTGGGTACGCCCTACACTGCCGATCAGGCTTCCCCTGATGTCGAGGCGTATGTGGCCGCGATCGCTCAGGCGATGTGTGTGGGCTGCACGGCACGTGGATTTCCGCCACTGCGGCTGGTGGTCGAGCCAGGCCGCTCGATCGTCGCGCGCGCCGGTGTGGCCCTGTACGAGATTGTGGCAACCAAGCCATTGCCGGGGGATAGGGGATGGGGGATGGGGGATGGCTTGCCCCAGCCCCATCCCCCATCCCCTATCCCCTATCCCCCATCCCGCTATTTGCACGTCGATGGCGGCATGGCCGATAATATTCGGCCGGCGCTGTACGGGGCACGCTATACCGCGCTGCTGGCGAACCGCGCGGCCGCGCCGGCCGCCGAGCTTGTCCATATCGCTGGGCGCTACTGCGAATCGGGCGATGTGCTGATCCGCGACATTGGGCTGCCGCGCGCCGCGCTTGGTGAGATCCTGGCGGTTGCCACAGCCGGCGCCTACACGCTGAGCATGGCCAGCAATTACAATCTCACCTCGCGCCCCGCGCTGCTGCTGGTGGGAGCCGGCCGCGCCCGGGTGATTCAGCGCCGCGAGACCTACGCCGATCTCGCGGCGCGCGATCTCGCGCTCTCTGAAGAATAGGACGTACGCGAGCAGGAGATTTGGAGGGCTGCACGCCCTCCAAGAAACCCTCATTTCGCTCGCGCGGGGCGACCGGGTGCCCTCTGGGCGTCGCCCCGCACGAGCGAAAAAGAAGATTCCCGGGGCGACAAAGCCGCCCCGAACCCCACCGCCTACGGAAGTGCCTAGCGCATGGCGATCGGCATGCGCATCCAGGATTTTTCACCCAGCGCCGCAACTGAAACGGGCAGGTTGATATCCACGACCTCAGCCTGCGGGAATGGCGCGTTGTGGTGATGTAGGATCAGTAGCTTCGTGCCCGGCCGCAAGGCCAGCTGCGCCGGATTGACTCCACCAGTAATCGCGCCGCCCTCGATATCCACAAAGATCGGCCGCGCTGCGGTTGGCGCCCCGAAGATGAAATTTCTGGTGTTGATTGGCGCGATCGCCGAGTTCGGGATGTCGTACCGCAGCACGCCGGCGCGATTTCCGCAGGCCGCAATCGCCGGCGAGCCGGCTTCGGGCACCCGATCTACCACCTGCTCAAAGTCGCCGGCGTCGCGCGCACGCGTCTCGACGTGGTAGCAGAAGCTGGATGGCCCGGTTGGATTATTTGGGTCGAGCGCCAGCGCCAGATTTGGTATGGATATCGATTGGAACATCACCGACGTGTTGAATGGCGCCACGTTGATGGTCGACTGGGCTGGCGCCGTGAATGAGCCCCAGAACGCGTAGTTGAGCGCCTGTCCCAGCTTCCCATCCGGCTGCAGCGGGAACAGCCCGTTGAGAAACACGTCGCTGTCTTTCCCAATAGTGGCCGCGCCCCAGTTCGTATTCATCAGCACAAAGTCGTCGAGTCCGTCCTGGTTCGAGTCGATGTAGATCAGAGATCGGATTTCGTTCGGTGTGGACCAGGGAGCATAGCTCGATAGACCAAAGAAGATCGAGGTGTTCGGCCCGAGATTCCCAGTCACTGAATAGCTACTGGTTACGCCCAAGTACTGAATGTCGGCGGCTTGTGTGTTTTGGCTCAGCCCCGCAATCGGCGGGCTGGTGGCCTCCAGCTCGAACGCGCTGGCGAGCGGCGTGCGCGGTGTTGCCTGTGAGCCATTGAGTCCGCTGTTACGCGCGCCGGTATTGCGCAGGCCAAGCGCGAACGCGCGCGCGCTGGACAACACATCTAGAGCTGTGTCCGCGCGCGCATCGGATGCCACGGTTGGAAAGACGTTGTACGGCACCCGCTCCACCAGTGTAATCACCAGGCGTATGTCGCCATAGCCAACAAAGGCGCGCTGCTCGTCGTCATTTATTTCGCCATCGTCGTCGTCGTGCCGGCCGGTGCCGAGCAGAATCGCCTGCCCAGCTCCAGCAACAAAGGTCTTGTGTGCGACAGGGTGTCCAAGCGCGGGGTTGGCGCCGGCGTGGAAGAATCGTACCTCGTGCGTCCCCGGTGCAAGCGGGAAATACGCGCTGGTGGCGCCAATGGCTAGTGCTGGGACTTGCAGCACGCCATCCAGATACACGTCCAGCGGGCCGATATTCCAATTTACGCCCACGCGATTGGCGTTGACGAAATGGATCAGCGATTGGCCGGCCGGCGGCGGCGCGGGCACGTTTTCGTCGACAATCACCAGGCCAAGCTCGCCCGGCCGGCCAACCACGATCAAGGTATAATCGTGGCCATCCAGCAGGTTTACTGGTGCGCTAAAGGCGGGCGCTGAATGTGGTGAGGCGCCTGGCCTGCGCAGTTTGACGACATGCGGGCCTGGCGTGGTGCTGACATACTCTTCTACATCACGCGAGTCAAGCGAGTCATCGAGCAGTTGGTCGTCGAGATAGAAATCGGCGCTGCCGAAGTGCGCGGCATGCGCGGGCCGCACCCGCACGCCGCTGCCGCCGCCGACGGTGCTGATCTCGATCGACCCACCGTGCTCGGCTAGGTAGTGGCGGGCAAAGCCATCCTGCGTAGTCGCGGTCGCGGCATCCGGCGAGAACTCAAGCCCGCTCGGGTCGATCGTCATTGTTATGGTTGCCTGTACGACGCCATGCGCGGGAATAGAGATCGGCCCGGCCGGCGGCTGAAGTGTGACGCCGGTCTCGGTGGCCACTGTTGTCGCGGCCAAGGTCACGCTGCTGCTGGCATCGCTGGTGTTTTCGAGCTGAAGTGTGCGCGTGGCTGTCCAAGCTGCCGACACCCACGGCGCGCCGTAGTTGAGTCCGCCGCCGTCGGCACCGTACGCGAGCAGGCTTACGTTGTCCAGGTCGGCAAGGTTGAGCTGTCCGCCGCCCACAAGCGATGGTGGCGCGTTTATTGGCGTGGCGGTATCGATCAGCGCCGCTTTGATCTGCGCCGGCGTCCATCCGCTATGCAGCTGGCGCAGCAGCGCCGCCGCGCCGCCGACCTGTGCAGCGGCTGCGGCAGTGCCACTGATCGCCGCAGCTTCGGTGCCGGCGCCGGTTGCCGCCGATCGCAGGTTGACGCCGGGGGCTGCGATATCAACCTTCAGCGCGTGATTGCCGCGCTGTGGCCCGTGCGCCGAGAACGTCGGGATCCCGCCGCTTGCATCGGTTGCGCCCACCGCGATCGCCAGGCTGGCGCTGGCAGGTGAGTCGACTGAGTAGAAGGTCGCAAGATTGTCTCCGGCGGCCACTACCACCACCATTCCGGCCCGCACCGCATTGTTTACGGCGATTGAATCTGGGTCATCGTCGCTGCCGAAGGGCGTACCGACTGAGATTATCAGCACGTCCAGGTGGTCGGCCGGGTTGCCGTCGCCGTTTGGGTCAACCGCACGCTCGATCGCCTGGGTCAGCAGGGCGGTCGATCCGTGGCAGCCGAAGATTTTCAGCGCGTACAGTTGGGCTTCCGGCGCCACACCCGGCGCGACTCGCAGTGTGCTGAGATCGACGCCTGGGCCATATGGGCCGTGATACGGCGTGCCATCGGCGGCGACGCCGAAGCCAGCGGCGAGCCCAGCGGTGTTGGTGCCACGACCGGCGTATGCGTCCGGCTGGTTGCATTCGCGTGGGTCGGGGTCGGGCGCGGGCGTATCGCCGCCGCTGGTTGAGCCGGCGTCATAGCTATCGCCGGCAAAGTCGAATCCGTCGACCTTGGCGGTCGGGAATGAGCCAGGCTCGATCAGGACGGGGTCGTTGGCGAGGTACGCGGCCGGTGTCCCGGGGCCGCCAAAGTCGGCGTGGGTGTAGTCGATTCCACGGTCGATCATGCCGATACGGAGGCCCTGTCCGGTCGCGGCGGCGACCGCGGCCACGGCGGGCAGCGCGCCGGCCGGCGCGCTCGGGATGACGTCGGATGGCAGCTTGGGGGGAATCACCGTTACCCGTGCAATGCCGGGCAGTGCGCGCAATCGATCCAGCTGATCGGCGGGGATTGTGACTGCGACACCAGCGTACACCAGGCTGGTTTGGAACAGCACCCGCGCGTTGAGCGAAGCGAGCTGCGGTATCAGCGTGGCCTGCGCGGCCGCGATCTGCTGGTGCGGGGATCGGCTGTTCTGGCCATTTGGAGCAGCAATCACCGCCGGCGCGGTAAGCTCAATCATCACCGCCAGGCGTCCACTCGCGCCCGCCAGGCTTACCGGCGGATTCAGCCCTGTTGACGGATACGAAATGGCTGGCGGCGGTGGATCTGCCGGATCGGCGAATGAAGCTGCCGGTAAAAGTGCTGCGATGAGCATGACGCCAAGCAATGTGAGCAAGAGTGAGATTCGTCGGCTCATAGTACATCCTTTGACTCACGCGTCATGGCGTGACCCAACTATCCTATTGTCCCACGCACCGCGCGGTGCATGACACCTCGAACCATCCCGGCGCAGCTTTTCGTGGCGGCAACGGGCCGCATCATCAAGGCGGTCACAAAACGACGATCGCGGCGATGACATGCGGGATCGTAGGGATGCATTTACTGATACTACGGACGGGATATGTATCACACATCATATCATACTGATGCAAGTAGTAGTATGACGCTTTTGTCACACTCACTAGCAGTCTGGTGCCAGCAATTAACAGAATTTTCATTTGCTGATACACACTGTAGCAGGAGGGCTAAGGACTGAGGACTGAGGACTGAGGACTGACAGCCAGTAAGCAGTAAGCAATATCTGCCAAGGGAACAGGAGACAGGGAAAAGCGCACGACACCATGCCGCGCTGCTGTACCCTGTCTCCTCGTCGCCTGCCTTCTGCCTTCTGCCGGCCGCTCTACGGGGCAATATCGCCGATCGCGCTCTGCGCCTCGGCCAGCTTGCCGCGCGCACCGTCGCCGCCGACATCCCAGAACCACAGGGTGCTTGGGCTGGTACGTTCGATGCTCAGCGCGCCGCGCGGGCCGGCTAGGGCGCGCGTGAGCGTGACATAAGCCAGGCCCTTATCAAGCGCCGCGAACTGGCCGATTCCGCCCAAGGTTGTCCCGCCCGCGATCAGCTTATCGGTGCCATCCTTGAGCATACGGGTGTGGATTGTGTAGCTCTGGGCGACCTCGCTGGCGCAGGCGGTGCTAAGGTAAAAGAGCGTACCATCGGCACTCCAAGCCAGCGGGCGGTTCCAGTAGCCGTTGCCGATCTGGCCCTGGCTCGGTATCGCCGCGCCAGTCGCGTCGATCAGCAGCAGGTCGGCGCCATCGGCATTGGCGCGCAGCCCCTCGACGGCGATCGCGCTGCCATCGGGTGCGGCCAATGGGCGTCCGAGTGCCTGGTAGCGATCGCCCTTCACGAGATCCGCGCCGATATCTTGCTCGGCGCCATTGGCTGTGTGCATGAACAGCGTGCTGCGGCCATCCTCGGCTGCTGCCACATACACCAACCGGCTACCATCCAGCCACTGTGGGCCGAATCGGCTCCACTCGTCGTCGGCTGGCGTCACGCGCTGCTCGTCGCCGCCATTGGTTGCGACAGCCCAGATGCTGAGGCGCGGTGGTGTTGCCCCGGTCTCGTCGGCCACGAATGCGATCGTCTTTCCATCTGGCGCAAAGGTCGGCTCGGCGCAGGTTCGGCCGCGCACCGCCAGCGCCTGGGCATCCTTGCCGTCCATGTCGATCGACCACAGCACGCTCGGCGCGAGCTGATCGCCCACATCGGCGCCGGGCGCGATCGCGCAGAATGCCACTCGCCCGGCTGCCTGGCTGGCGGCGATCGCGGTAACATCGCCGTAGCTGTCAGCGCGGGCGTTCTTGGTCAAGTTGGTGGTCTTGCCATCCAGGTATTTCCAGACATCGCCCTCTTGAAGGTAGAACACCGGCGTGCTTGGCCTGGCGCTGGATGCCGGCAGGCTTAGCATATCGTTGTTGGCGCCAATCGCGCCGGCCTTGCCAACCTCCAGCACTAGCCGGTAGGGCTCTTTCTCCAGCCTTAGTCGGAACGGCAGCGCCTGCTCCATGCCGAACGCCAGCGTCGCGCCGCTGGCCGCGTTCTGGTCGAAGCGGTAGGACAGGTTCTTTAGCACCGTGGTGCCGGAGAGCGCGCGCGTAGGGCTGATCGTGGTGGTCTTGAAGGCATCATCGTGTAGCCAGCCAGCCAGATCGATATGCAGCACATAGCCGCTTGCCGCTGTGCCTGGCGGCTCATCGGCCGCGCTCAGGCACCGCGCAAGGGCATGTGGCGGCGCTGAGTCGCGCGGCACCGCCAGGCCGATCGTGACGCGCTCGAACGCCGGCTCGATCGTGGTGGTGATGCCGATGATCTTGGCCGAGAAACGACCGCCATCGGCCTCGCCGGCGATCTGGTCGCACAGGCTGAAGTTCGCCAGCGCTGGGTTGGGCGTGGGCGTGGGCGGCAGCGGCGTCGCGGTTGGCTCGGGTGTCGATGTTGGCGTGGGGGTGATCGTCGGCGTGGGGGTGATCGTCGGCGTCGGCGAAGGGCCAACCGTCGGTGTTGGTGTGAGCGTTGCTGTAGGTGTAGGCGTCTCAGTGGGGATCGGCGTCGTCGATGGCGTCGATGCTTGCAATGTCTCGAAGCTCTTGATCTGCTCCTGCTGGGCGATCGATGTTTGCTCGCAGCCGGTTACGAAGAGCAACACCAGGCAGCCGAGCAGGACTAGTGCGCGATGACGATTCATAGATGTCAGTGGTCCGTTGTCCGTGGCCCGTCGTGGCACAACAACCAACAACGGACAATAGACCACGGACTCCTATGCTAATCTCCTGGAAGTACCACCTTGATCCAGCCGCGCCGCATCGCATAGACGACTGCCTGCGTGCGATCGTTGACCGCCAGCTTGCGTAGAATCGACGAGACATGATTCTTAACAGTCTGGTTGCTAATATCGAGCTGAACTGCGATTTCTTTGTTGGTCTGCCCAGCGGCAACTAGCTCCAGCACCTGAAGCTCGCGTGGCGAGAGTGGCGAGTAGATACTTTGGGTGTCTTCGTCCACCGCCATCTGGCGGAACGCCATCAGCACTTGGGCAGCCACATCCGGCAGCGAAAGCACCAGATCGTTGATCGGGTAATCGCCGTGGCGCACCTGGTTGAGCACCCGCAACAGCTTCTCGGGCGAAACATTGCGCGGCGCATAGGCCGCCACCCCGGCCCGAATAGCCTTGACCACTTGCTGGCCATCCATCGAGGCGCTCAGTAGGACGATGCCGATATGCGGGTGGGTGCGTTTGATCGCACGTGCCACCTCCAGACCATTGACACCGGGAAGATCGATCTCCATCAGCACCAGGTCGGGGTCGGTGTAATCGACAAGCTGGATCGCCTGCTGGCCGTTGCTGGCCTCGCCCGTAATTCGGAAGTCGGGCAGATTCGCCAGATAGTGGCGTAGCCCCTCACGGAAGAGCGCGTGGGCGTGGACGAGCACAATCGAGGTTGGGCTCACATGGCCCTCCTGATCACTGCGCGCGTCATAGTTGGCGCTATTGCCATGGCTCTCATCGCCTGAGCTCCGATCTCAGCGCAGCCGGCGGCGGCGTTTCCTGGGTGTGCGGTAGGGTCAAATGCATTATACTCGATGATAAGTCTTTACACAAGCGGCGGCCGAGTGACGAGTGACGAGTGCAAAAGCGTGGCCTCACCCGTCACCCGTCACCTAATCACGGTCGCGTCGCGCTCAAAGCGGCGGCCGGCGCGTGCGCCAGGCACAGGCACGGCATTCAAGATATCGTTCATCACAGTCGGCGCGGTGACGTTGCGGATACGCGCCGCCGGGCTGATGATCAAGCGGTGCCCTAGCACAGGCTCGGCCAACAGCTTGACATCGTCGGGAATGACATAATCGCGCCCGCTGATTGCCGCGCGCGCCTGCGAGGTGCGATACAGCGCCAGCGAGCCGCGCGCACTTGCGCCAAGGTAGACATCTTCGTGATGGCGGGTGGCGGTCACGAGCGAGACGATATAATCTTCGATTAGCTCGTCGACAAATATGTTCTTGATGCGCTCTTGCAGATCCAGCAGCTGCTCGGCCGTAATCACCTGCTCGACCGCATCGATCGGGTGGGATTGGCGCTGGCGGCGCAGGATCTTGATCTCGTCGATCTTCTCGGCGTAGCCAAGGTGTACGCGCAGCTGGAAGCGGTCGAGCTGGGCCTCGGGCAGCGGGAATGTGCCCTCGTACTCGATCGGGTTTTGGGTGGCCAGCACAATGAAGGGCGCCGGCAGCAGATGCGTTGTGCCGTCTACCGTAATCTGGTGCTCATCCATCGCCTCCAGCAGCGCGCTCTGCGTCTTAGGCGTCGCGCGGTTGATCTCATCGGCCAGCACAATCTGGGCGATCACCGGGCCGGGCCGAAACTCGAACTCGCGGCTCTGCTGATTGAAGATTGAGATACCGGTGACATCGGAAGGCAGCAGGTCGGGCGTGAACTGGATGCGCTTGAATGAGCAGCCGATCGAGCGAGCGATCGCTTTCGCCAACATGGTCTTGCCGGTGCCCGGCACATCTTCCAGCAGCACATGGCCTTTGCAGACCAGGGCGATCAGCACCAGCTCAACCGCCTTACGCTTGCCGATAATCACTTCTTCGACATTGGCGGTGATCCGATCGACCGCCTGTTTAATATCCTCCATACGGCCCCTTTGATCGATTCATTGATTTTAGGCGTTGCACCGCGCAAGTATACCATAACCTGTCAACTTACCGCACGGGCTAACGCCCGGCGGCTTGCGCCTGTCAAGCCCACATTTTCGACACACAAACCGACCACGGGAACGGCGGTTGTTGCGAGCAGTATGCCCACAGCAGCTACAGGCTTGCGAGGTATGTCGCGGGTCGACCGCAACCACCGTACAACCCCGTTCCTCGGCTTTGACGGCATAGTACGCCAAATAATGCAGCTTGGTCGCATTCGACACATCCGCATCCCACCCCAATTGCACTGCCTGATTAAAGGCGCTGGTGAACTGGCGACTCGTCTCCGCAAGGATGTCCGCTTGCGTGATCGAGGGCATGAGTTTCAATCGAATAGTCCTTTGCATAGTGAGATTGTACTATACAACAGCGACTTTCGCGAGAAAACCAGGAAACATCATAGTACACAGAGAGATCCATGGACACAGCACCTCATCGTGATACCACGCTGTAGGGGCGAAGCATTTGCAGCTCTGCCAGCGTATGGACAGACCATTCGCGCAAATGCTTCGCCCCTACGATGGACAGCGTGCGCATCGCTCGTCGTGAAACGCTGCTGTCAAGGAACGCCGCAGCACCAAAGAATATGCACCAAACATACGATGACACGATGAGGTGCCTCATCGTGTCATCTTGTCAGCCGTGTTAGCCTCGCGCCACCGTCGATCTCAGCCGACGATCTCGATCTGCTCCTCGATCGTTTCCTCCACCACACTCGCGGTCGTGGCTGGCTGGGCCTGCCGCGCGCCGCTACGCATGCGTGCGCCGGCGCCCATGGCGCTGGCGCCAAGCGCGGCCAGCAGCCATAGCGGTGTCAGGTCGCCGCCGGTGGTCGGCAGCTTGGCCGGCGTGGTCGGCGCGGCCGAACCCGCGCCGGGCAGCGCCGCGCCGATGGTGATCCGCCCCTGTACCTCGGCGCTGATCGGCGAGTGTGCGCGAATGTATTCAGAGGTCACGTCCACGTCGATCAGGCCAGTGTCGAGCTTGTTCGTGCCGGCTTGCAGCACGCTATACCCATCGCCGCCGGTGAGCAGGAAGTTGTTCGTGACCACGCGGTAGGTCGCGTCGGGCTTGATCAGGCTATAGCCCTGTGCGTCGGCGATTTGAACACCGGTGATCCGGCTGCCGACCGGCTTAGAGGCATCGAAGCTGTAGCGGATTCCTGCCACCTGCGGGAAGCGCCCGGCCACGGTCTCGATCTGGCTGACGCCGTTCTCCAGCGCGGCCTTGAGCTGGTCGCCGGTGAGCGACACCAGGGTGATCGTGTTGCCGAACGGCTGTACCTCGATCAGCTCGCCCAGCGTGATCGGGCCGGCGTCGATGCTGGTGCGAATGCTGCCCCCGTTCATCAGCGCTAGCTGTGCGCCGGCAGGCCGGGTCTTTTCCAGCATCGCGTCGCTGATCAAGTTGCCCAGGTTGGTCTCCTTGGCGCGAACATCGGCGCGCGCGCCATTCAGCGGCACTTTGGTCTCGCCAACCACCTGGGTGCGCAGCGCACTGAGCGGCTGCACCAGTACTTTGATCCGATCCTCGAAGCCCTGGTTCGGCTCGACGATCGGCAGCACCTCGGTGGGCTGGGCCGCGACAACGCTGGTGATATCGCCATTGGCGTCGAAGCCGACCGTCAGATCGCCCAGCCAGCGGCCCCATTCCCAATCGGTGGCCATGATCACCGGCTTGTTCGATGGCGAGGCGATCACCTCAGGGTACGGGCGGTTGGTGTCGGGTGGCTTAATCTGCGGCCCCATTGGCGTGTGGCTGTGGCCGCCGATGATCACCTGGATGCCATCCACCTGGCGTGCGAGCTCGCGATCGAAGGTGATCCCAATGTGCGTCAGCGCGATGATCTTGTTGACGCCCTGGGCCTTGAGATCGGCCACCGCCTTGCGCGCGGCCTCGATATAGTTTGTGAATGCTATCCCGGCGCCAGGGCTGCTAAGCACCGGCGTCTCCTCGGTCGTCAGGCCGAAGATGCCGATCTTCTGGCCGCCGATCTCCTTGACGATCCAGGGTTTGAACAGGCCGGCGATCGGCGCGGGCACATCGGCAGCGATCGCGATGTTGGCGCTCAGAACCGGAAAGTTGGCCCGCTTGATGAAATCCGCCAACGGCTGCTGACCCTTGTCGAACTCGTGGTTGCCGATCGTCACCGCCTCGTAGCCCAGCGCGTTGTAAAACTCGAGATCGGCCTGGCCGAGGTACTGGGTGAACCAGAGCGTGCCCTGGAATACATCGCCGGCGTCGAGCAAAATCTGGTTGCCGCCCTCGTCGCGGATGGCGTCGATCAGAGTCTTGCGGCGCGATATGCCGCCGTGGATTGGCGCAGCAGGCGTGCCGCCGATCACCGGCTCGATCCGCGCGTGGTGGTCGTTGGTATGGATAATACGGAGCTTGTACGCCTCGGGGCCGGCCGCGTGGGCGAACTCGATGCCGGTGCAGAGCCACGCTAGCGTGCCTCCGCCCACGGCCATACGGCGGATGAACGTGCGACGTGAGATTTGTGTCATAGCCTCCTCACTTCACGAATGCTTTTCGTGGCAGGCGCGCGGCGCGCAGGTGAATCGGCGCCGGGGCATCGGCCTGGCACGACCTGGTTTGGGATGCGGGAACGACCCGCGCATCATACCATAGGTTGGCGCAGAAGCGGTGATGAGGGTGTTAAGGCTATGTCAAAAGTGGATGGCCGTAGATAGCCATCAGCCGACAGCTGGACGATACTGCGCCGCCGCTTCGTCCGCGTATGGTCGCCCGCTCGCCAGGTAGGCCTGTATGATCGCCTCGGCACTATATGGCACGCGGCGCAATTCCAGTCCCATGCGCCCGTCTTCATAGGTCAGCACGGCGTACTCGGCCCACGGGTCGGCCTTGAAATGATCCTCGGGCTGCTGATGGCTGTAGGCAAATCCCACGCTGCCGGGGTTGAAGAAGCATGTGTCGCCAATCCGGCGGATCTGCTGGAGGTGGGTGTGGCCGCCGCACATCAGCGCCGGCACGAACGGCCCGAGCATACGCTGGAACTCCTCCTCCGGCGTGGTTGGCAGGATGATTTCGTCGAATGAGCGCGGTGTGCCGTGGAAGCACAGCAGCGTGCGCCCGCCGCCCAGATCGATCTCGACCGTTGGCTGGAAGCGCTCGATGTAGGCGCGATCGTCGGGCGCGAGTCGCGCGAGCTGCCATTCGCGCACCGCCAGCTGCCGCGCGCTGGTTGGCTCCGCATCGGTCGCCCGCCCGGTCAGCAGCCAGGCATCGGCGTTGCCCATTACTACAGGGCAATCCAGCGCCCGCAGCCGCGCCACCACTTCAGCCGGCTGCGGCCCGCCTTGGATCATGTCGCCCAGGCATACTATCTGGTCGGCCGGGTGCTGCTGCAAATCGGCTAGCGCAGTGTCCAGGGCCACGCAGTTGCCATGCACATCCGAGATGATGGCGATACGCATAGTGTTGCTCCTTTCCTTTCCGCCATAGCGGTTATAATATCACCGAGACATATTCTCTTCAATAAAAGTGCGCTGGCGCTCATTGGGTTTGAGGGCGAGGGATCAACCCTTGCCCACACCCCCATGCGCGACGCAAGGATAGGACTTACGCGGTCACGTATTCAGGTGTCGCCTGCCTGCCCTTCGACCCTTCGACAAGCTCAGGGCTGGCAGGCTCAGGATGTACGGCAGCAAGGTACGTATCATCAAATCTGTGTTTCGTTTTTTCGCTCGCAGAGCGAAAAAACGAAACACAAAAGAAGAAAAAGTACCGCTGCGAATGGCCACATCTGGGGCACCGCGTAAGTCCTGAAGGACTGATTTCTATGACCTGTGGCATCTCCACATCCTGCGCCGAGCTACTGCTCCAGATTCTGGTGATCGGCATCTCGAATGGCGCGGTGATCGCCCTGAACGCGGTCGGCGTCACACTGGTGTATGGCGCGGTACGCATGATCAACTTCGCCTATGGCGACATCTTTGCCCTCAGCACTGTGCTGGTGGTGGTGGCGGTGCGCGAGCTGGGGCTGCTGCCAGGTGTAGCGGCGCTGCCATTGGCCGGAGGGCTGGCGCTGGCGCTGGCGGCGGCGATCGGTCTGGGCGTGGCGCTGAACGTGGCGGTCGAGCGGGTCGCCTTTCGGCCGTTTCGCGGTAGCGCGCGCCTGGGGCCGCTGATCGCCACGGTTGGCGTCTCGTTCATGCTCTACCAGGCCGCGCTGCTCTGGCGCACCGCCGATAAGTCGGCGCCGGGCGCGCATCATAGTGTGCCGGGCGTGCCCGAAGTGCCGCGCCTGGGCATCCCCGATCTCCTGCCGGACATCAATCTGCCACGCGCGCTGGGCCTGCACACCTCGGTGATCTACACTGTCAAGGATGCGGTGCTGCTGCTGCTGGCGGTGACACTGGCGCTGCTGGTTGGCTGGTTTCTGAATCGCACCCGCTCGGGCCGCGCCTTGCGAGCGTGTGCGCAGGATGCCGAGATGGCCCAGCTCTGCGGTGTCAATCGCGATGGTACCATCCGCCTGGCATTTGCGATCGGCGGCGCGCTGGCCGGCGCGGCGGCGTTTATATTCACAATCTACTACGGCCATCCCTTCACCGAGCATGGCGCCGAGAGCGGTCTGTTCGCCTTTACCGCCGCCGTGCTTGGCGGCATCGGTCGGCCGCGTGGCGCGTTCCTAAGCGGGCTGTTGCTGGGCGTGCTGGCGGCTTTCAGTGATTACTTCATCTCTTCGCAGTGGACGCCGGTGGTGGTGCTGCTGGTGCTGATCGCGCTGCTGGCGCTGCGGCCAACCGGCTTGAACGGCGAGGATCGCGACGAGGATCAGCTGGTGGCCAGCGGCGCGGTGGGTGAGCGGCGTATCGGTGGCCGCGCCTGGGCCACCGCCGGGCTGCTTGGGCTAGCGCTGATCTACCCCGCGCTCGATCTGGCGCTTGGCCTGCATCTCCAGTTGGTCGCGATCAGCATGCTGCTGTTTGTGCTGCTGGCCCTGGGCCTGAATGTCGTGCTCGGCTTTGCTGGGCTGCTGGATTTGGGCTATGCCGCATGTTTTGCGCTAGGTGGCTACACGGTGGCGATGCTGACCGGCGGGCCGTTATACGCCTATCTGCCGGCCCGGCTGGACTTTCTCTTTGTACTGGGCGTGAGCGTGCTGATCGCCGGCATCTTCGGCGTGCTGAATGGCGCGCTGGCCACGCGCCTGCGCGGCGATTACCTGGCGATCGTGACGGTGGCGTTCGGGCTGATCGTTCCACGCGTGTTCGTGAACCTGGATGCGTGGACTGGCGGGGCGCGTGGCATCTCGGCGCTGCCGCGCCCGCGCATGCTGGGCTTCAGCTTCACCAATACCAACGCGGCCTACTACCTGGTGTTTGGGCTGGTGCTGCTGGCTGCAGTCGGCAGCCACCGGCTGGCGCGCTCGCGGATCGGTCGCGCGTGGGCGGCGCTGAGCGAGGACGAGGTGGCCGCAGCCAGCTGCGGGGTGGATGTGACACGCTCAAAGCATCTTGCGTTCGTGCTTGGCTCGATCGTGGCGGGTATCGCCGGCGCGCTGTTCGCCAGCATCTTCAGCTATGTCGATCCCGAGCAGTTCGACTTTCGGGTCTCGGCCATGGTACTGGCGATGGTGGTGATCGGCGGCGCCGGCAGCGTGCCGGGCGCGATCATCGGAGCGGTGGTGATCGCCGGCTACGACCAACTCCTGATCCCACAGCTGGGCGTCTGGATCGATCAGCTCAGGCAATCGAGCGGCGGGGGCTTTGCGGCGTTCGATATTCGCGCGCTCAACTCGTTCTACTTCGGGCTGGCGCTGTACCTGACGGTGCTGTTGCGTGCGCGCCGTCGCCATCAATCCGCACGGTCGATCGGCGCTCGTTTCCATGAATGGCGTCTGCGCGCGATCCGCGCGCAATCGGTTGAGTAGCAGATCTCCTCAGTTCCAGGAGTTACGCGATGGGCGTTTGCAGGGAGGTTTGGAGGGACTTCGTCCCTCCAAGACTCTCTACTTGTGGGCCACCTGGGCCGGCGAAGCCGGCCCAGGTGGCCCACAAAAGAGGAGTTGGGGAGGCGAAGCCTCCCCAAACCCCACCATTGTGTAATTCCTGTCAATTACAAGAGGGACTAAAGATTATACCGCAGGATCGCCTGCCGCTCGCCGGTGCGCCGGAACCCAAACCATTCATATAAGCGCTGGGCATCGGTGTTGTAGGACTGCGTGTTCAGCGTCAGCAGATCCGCGCCGCGCACGCGCGCGAACTCGACCACATCGGCCAGCAGCCGCACGCCGATCCCCTGGCCGCGGTACTGTGGCAGCACCGCGATTCGCACGAGATGCATCAGCCGCCCGGAGAAATGGCTGGTTGCGAAGGCATAGCCGATCACTTGGCCGTTGATCTCGGCTGCCACAAAGTACGGCGCCTCAAGGATGGATGGGCCGATCACACTCTCGTCCTTGTTCCACTGCGGGTCGAAGCAGGCCCGATCGACCTCCAGCACCGCCGGTAGGTCAACCGCCTGCGCGCGGCGAAGCCGCACCGCCTGATTCCCGTGCCCAGGCACATCCAGTTTGGTTTTTTCATATACCACCACATCGGTCTCATGGACATAGCCGCGCGTTTGGAGCGCCGGCTGCACCCAGATATCGGCCGCTTCATCGCCGGCGTAGTAGACGCGATCAAGCGCGTGTGAGCGTAGCAGCGCGTGAAACGGCGGTAGCAGCGCGTCGAACGCCGCGCCGATCGGCAGGCCATCGGCGAGCGCCAGGCCGCGGATCCAGGTGGTCGAGTCGACTCGCCAGCCGGCGATCACCGCCGCCCAGACCTCGTTGCCGGCGGTGAGCAGCAGCGCCGGGGCGCCGGCCAGCAGTGTCGGCAGGTTGGCGCTTTGGAAGGCAACAAAACGATGGCTGCACTGTGAGAGCAGCCGTGAGACGGCCGTCAGATCGGCCGGGGTGGCCTCGCGTGGAGTGGCGAGGGTTGGATCAAGGGTGCGGCGGAAAAAGCGCATGGCGTGAGCATTGGGAATTAGGCACCCGCAGGGTGAAAACTGTCGATAGCAAAAGATAAAATACAATTATACTATACTGCTGAGGCATGTTTCAATTTGACCAGTTTTAACGTGACAGTTGGGAGGTTTGGAGGGACGCCATAGAGCGCTCGCAGCGCGGCACAAAAAGTATTCTTTTTGGGGGCTTTGCCGCCCAAACCCCCACCGAACTGCCAAGCAGAAATGAAAAGAAAGCACCTGCCGCGTGTATGTATTCGTGTTTCTCCCGATCAGCGCGCTGTGCCTGCTGGCGGCCGCATGCTGCCTGCAGGATGTGCTGCGCGAGCGATCAGCTCCGGCGCTGGCTTCCGGCGCCACGCTGGGCGCCCAGCCATTGATCTCGGTGCTCATCCCCGCGCGCGATGAGGCCGAGCGGATCAGCGCGTGCCTGGCGGGCCTGGCCGGCCAGTCGTATCGCAATTTCGAGCTGCTAGTGGTCGATGACCATTCGGCTGATGCTACTGCGGCGATCGTGCGCAGCTATGCGGCGCAGCTGCCCGCGCTGGAAGTGCTGATAAGCGCGGCGCTGCCGGCCGGCTGGGCCGGCAAGTGTTGGGCCTGCTGGCAGGCCGCCGGCAGCGCGCGCGGCGATTGGCTGCTGTTTCTCGACGCCGATGTCATGCCCAGGCCGGATCTGCTGGCGGCGCTAGTGGGCCACGCTGAATCGCGCTCGCTCGACCTGCTGACGCTCATGCCGCTCCAGCAACTCGGCTCGCTGGCCGAGCGCGTGATCATGCCGGCGTTTTTTGCGCTGCTGTATGGCCTCTACCCGCTCGACCAGGTCAGCGACCCGCGCTCGCCGATCGCCTTCGCCAATGGGCCGTGCCTGCTGATCCGGCGCGAGGTCTACTTCGCCATCGGCGGGCATCAGGCGGTGCGCGCCAGCATTCTTGAAGATACCGAGCTGGGGCGAATTGTGAAAGCCGCCGGCTACCCACTGGAGGCCGCTGTCGCGCCTGATCTGATCGAAGTGCGTATGTACACTGGCTGGGCTAGCCTGGCCGAAGGGCTCGGCAAGAACGCGGTCGCCGGGTATCGCAGCGGCGGTACGCGATCGGGCTGGGTCGGCGCGCGGCTGGCGCTGGTGGCCTTTCTGCCCTGGTACCTGCTGCTGGCGGGCGCATTGCTGGCGCTGGCGCGGCCGGGCGCGCCGCTTGGCGCTGTGCTGATGCTGCATGGCGTGCTGCTGGCCGCGCTGGAGCTAGCCTGCTGGGGCTGGCTCACGCGCTGGCGCTACCGGATCGCGCCATGGTGGGGTGCGCTGTTTCCGCTCGGTATGGCGATCTATTTCTGGCTGGCGGCCCGCGCGCTGCTGCGCCTGCGGAGCGGCCATGGCGTGACATGGAAAGGTCGCACCTTTGGCTAAGCGCAGCTGCCACAATTTCGAGCTGGGCAGTTGGACGGACGACGGCTATTCGTCTTCCGTCCTTCGTCCTTCTTTCAACAAAGCTGGATCAGGCATCTGGTTGGCTGTACTAAGAGTCTATCTCGAATTATGAATAGTCAACACCCTTCGCAATGCTCGATGAACCTTTGGATGTGTTCGGTAACGAGCTCCGATTGTTCGTGAATGATTCGATGTCCGCTGTTTGGCACACGTACCCGTGTACCGTATCGCACCCGATGATCAAACCAATCGAAGCGGTCGGTAAGCGCGAAACCTTCCTTTTCGCCGACGATCAAGAGCGTTGGAGTAAGCACATCCTGCCCCGATACATCATCATGCCGATCATCAGCTGGTAGTGGCGCGGCCTCCCCAAATACATCGATTGGGCGCAGGCCCCCGAGAAATCCCTTTTTCCGTGGTAGTTTTGGCGGCGAAGCCGCCAAAACTACCACGGAAACGGAATACTTGATCGGCGCTCTAGAATATGATCCGGCATTATAGCAGGGGCAGTAGGCAATGTAGTTACCTGTTTAGGCGTGGTGGCGCGGCCATTCCGTGTGCCACACGAGACCATGTGTGGTATGCTATCCTTCAATCAATCGCATTCTTGACAGCACTAAAAGGATCACCAAACCAATGACTCCGCCGCGCTCTGCCACCGCAATCGCGCCCGCCAACATCGCCTTCATCAAATACTGGGGCATGCAGGATGTCGCGCGCACGCTGCCCTATAACGGCTCGATCTCGATGAACCTCGACGCCTGCCTGACCACCACGACAGTGACGTTCGATCCAGATCTCGCCGAGGATGAGCTGATATTGCGGCTGTATGCTGGCCCGGCAGCCGCCACGCCTGCGCGGCGCGCCGCCGGCCGGCCGCTCGAGCGGGTGTCGGCCCAGCTTGGCCGGCTGCGGGCGCTAGCTGGCGTGGGCTGGCGCGCGCGGGTCGAATCGGCTAACAACTTCCCCTCCGACGCGGGGATCGCCTCCTCGGCCGCCGCGTTCGCGGCGCTGACGCTGGCCGGCGTGGCTGCGCTGGGGCTTGACCTGGATGAGCGCGAGCTTTCGCTCTGGACGCGACGCGGCGGCTCCGGCTCAGCCTGCCGCTCGATCCCGAGCGGCTACGCCGAGTGGTGCGTGCCGGGTGGGCCGTTCGATGCCACGAGTTGGGATGCCGAGTCCTACGCTGTCAGCCTGGCTCCGCCCGAGCACTGGGCCCTGGCCGATGTCGTGGCGGTGGTCGATGCGGGCGTGAAGAAGATCGGCAGCGCCGAGAACCACAGGCTGGCCGCTACCAGCGCCTACTTCCCGGCGCGGCTGGCCGAGCTGCCGGCCCGCCTGGCGGCTACGCGCGATGCAATCGCCCGGCGCGATCTGGAGCTGCTCGGCGCGACTATAGAGGCTGATGCGGTCTCTATGCATGTGGTCTGTATGACCTCGCGCCCACCCTCATTCTACTGGAACAGCGGGACGATGACGGTGATCCACGCCGTGCGAGAATGGCACGCTGCCGGCTTATATTCCTACTTCACGATCGACGCCGGCTCGAATGTGCATGTGATCTGCGCCGCGCCCGATCGCGCCCAGCTGGAGCGGCGGCTGGCGGCGCTGCCCGGTGTGCAGTTTGTGCTTGGGAATGCGGTTGGGATGGGGGCCAGGGTGGTTGAGATGTCTAACCTCTGAAGCTCTGCATCCACTGATATTCCGCCTCCTGTCGATCTACCAGCCGAGAAACTCCCCATCGGCCGCGCGCTTCACTGCGCGCACATCCTGAACTGCCGTGCGGTCGATCGGCCCGTAGATATGCGGGAACAGCGCCGCGAGATCATCGCCCGAGGCCTCCCACTTCAGCGCTGCGGTCAGGCGCGCCGGGTCAATCACCAGCAGCACATACTCGCCCGCTGTCGCACGGTAGAAGCGGTTGGCGACCGCGATCATCAGCGCATCGCCGGCGGTGCAGTGGATGAAGCCGTCGGCATCGTACTCGGCCGGTAAGTAGGGCTGGGCGCCTGGCCAATCGCGCCAGCGTGCGGCAGGCGCCAGATGGTAAATGGGCTCCACGTCCTCGATCCTTTGAATGTAGGAGGTACGCAAACTACAGATTTCTTACTCTTTGTAGGTCATTTTTCGCCCGGCCGGGCGAAAAATGACCTACAAAAGAAGGAACGTACCGTGCTGCTGTCCATCCTGAGCCTGCCAGCCCTGAGGCTCCCCTGAGCCGGTCGAAGGGCGTGTCGAAGGGTCGAAGGGCCGGCCATAATCGCTTTTGCCTACATCCTAGAAAGATGATTTACGGTTATTGTACACGCGATCACGCCTTTGTCGAGCGTTCTTCGCTTTGTGCCACTCGCACGGGAAAAGGTATATATAGCAGCTTTCGTGCCGCGATTTGAATTGCCGCTTGCAAAGTGTTAAAGGTATGCTATAATCTAATTATCTCCTTCTCCTCTCTTCTCTTGTTTGGGGGGGTCTGGGCAACCAGGCCCCCCTAAACATTTTTGTGATTCGTTCGATTTCGCTGATAACCTGTTCTCGGTGGTAGAATAGTGCGGTATCGCGCCGCACGAGATCAATTGCAGGAGGTACATATGGCCCCAGCCATCCCCGGCGATCCTCCCAACCAGGTGCCGCTCGCGCCACGAATATCGATCCAATCTTCGTCCAACTGGCGAGTCGCGCGCTCGGGCCCAGCGGTGTTGGGCGATGAAGCGCCTCCATCGGTGACTGCGCCGCTCAGCCTGTTCACGCCGGCCGAACCGCCTGTCGCGATCACAGTTCAGCTGCCTCTGCCCGGCCCCGCGGTGCTGGGCGAGGCGGCTGCTCTGGGCGCCACGCTCCAATACCAGCCAATCGAGAATGCGGTGTACGTGCTGCTGCACGAGGTGCATACCTCCGATGGGGTGATCTACGACTGGACTCTGCCGGAACGGCCGGCGCGCGCGGATCGCCCGCAGGTGCTCGGCGAGGAAAGCACGCCGGGGCCGCTCGTTTTCCGTCTGAATCCGGTCGCCGGCGCGGGCGTGCCCGATACGCCAGGTCGGCAGAGCACTGGCAAAAAGCCCGGGCCGGCGGTGCTGGGAATTGAAGATGTGATCGGCGGCGCGGTTGGCGGCGCGCTGGCCGATGTGGTCACAAAACGTGTGCTCCAGGTGGTTAAAAGCCCGATCGACAGCGCGCTGCTGGCGACAGTGCGCCACTTCGAATCTGCGCCGCGCGTGCTGGCCTGGCGTGGGGCATTCCAGCCGCTGGATGGCTTCGAGTCCTGGCGCGCGCTGCTGCCGCCCGGGCGCGAGCATCGCGTGCTGCTGTACGTCCATGGCTTCAACAGCTCGATCGCTGCGGGCGGCGGCGCGCAGCTGGTGCCACAGTTCGTCGATCAGTATGACGCGATCCTGGGCTACGATCACCCGACGCTCGGGCACGACCCGCTCGAAAACGCTCGCGCGCTGCTGGAGATAATCCCCGACGACCTCCAGCTATCGGTCGATCTGGTCGCGCACAGTCGCGGCGGCCTGGTCATCCGCAGCCTCGTCGAGCTGCTCGATTGGACGCCCAAGCTTCGCCCGGTGCGGCTGGTTACGGCCGGCTCGCCGCATGCCGGCACGCGCCTGGCCGACCCAGAGCACTGGGATCGGCTGGTCTCGACGGGCATGACGCTGGGGAGCTGGCTGGCCAGCATTGGCGGCGGCGCGTTCTGGGCGCCGAAGCTGCTCGAATTTGTGCTGAAGGCGGCTGCCCAGGGCATCTTCTCGCTGCCCGGCCTGGCGGCGATGATCCCCGGCGGCGAATTTCTCCAGCGGCTCAACGCACCCGGCGCACCTGGCATGAACGAACGCGTGCGCTATGGCGCGGTCACATCCAGCTTCGCGATCGACAACGTGGCTCAGCAAGGCTTTCGGCAGGCCTTCACTGCCCTGGCCGTCCAGGCGTTCATGGGCGAACCGAACGATCTGGTGGTGAACACCGCCAGCGCGATTGAGATCGACAAGCTCTCGCGCACGCTCCCGCCCGATCAGCAGTTCAAAACCACGGTCGATCATGGGAGCTACTTCCAGAATGCCGAGGTGGCGACGTTTATCGCGAAACAGCTGGGGATTCAGTAGTCAGGAGCCAGGAGTCAGCAGCTTCATTATGAATTCTGAATTCTGACTCCTGGTTCCTGGCTCCTCAGGGCGCGGTCGTGCAGCGGCAGCGCCAATTCCATGAACGCGTCGGCGGTGCGCCATCCGTTCGCTTCGTCTATCGAAATAACTGACGTTTTTCGACAGCCCTCCGCTGGCGCGCATCACGTTTGCTGCCCGCTGCTCCCGCTCCCGGAACGGCGGAGCCACCCACACCGTAGGCGGAGCAGCGTCCCTGCGGACTAAGGAAGCTGCTCGTGCGGTCGATGTTCACCGCGCCTTCCTCGTTTATTGGCTCGGTGCGAGGGAACCAAACAGACCGTGCGTTTCATCGTCAGGGCCCGCCGTAAAGTACACCTTGTCCAGGTCGCCGCCAGCGCGGCCGTGCTCCGCCACTCCAGGACGACTTCAGTGCGTCGCTTGGAGTCGATAGTCCCACATGTGGTGAGTACTTGATATGTCTGTGAGATGGCACTCCTGATGGACTTGTGTGGAGTTCGTTCGGACGTATAATCCAGGTTAAGGGTCGGCGTGGTTTCCGCCTTACCTGCATCGTGTCGCACCTCACGCCATTCCGTTTTGATGGTGCCATCCTCTTACAAATGCAAAGGAGAATCACATGCTGCGTTTGGCACACTGGCTGCTCATCCTCGTTCTGCTCGCTATCCCGCTTGGCGCGTGCAGCCCCACACCACAACGCTCCCAGCCACTTCATGTGATTGTACCGATCTGGATCGGCTTTGCTCCCCTGTATGCCGCCGAAAACCAGCAATTCTTCGGCGATACGCCCATTACCATCACGAGCGTCGCGTCGTTGTACGACGCCAATCGCGCCTTTATCCAGGGCCGTGCCGATGTTGTGGCCACAACCTTGTTTGATGCGCTCCGGATCGCTGATGCGGGGGTGCCGATCAAAGTCGTGCTGGTCAACGATTACTCCAAAGGTGCTGATGCGATTGTGGCACAGCCAGGAATCACGAGTATGCAGGACCTCAAAGGCAAGCGTGTCGCTGTGGAGGCCGGTACCTTAGCGCACTTCTTCTTGATCAGTGCGTTGGCTCAGGCTGAGGTCCGGGAATCCGAGGTCGAGGTTGTCAACCTTTCCATTGAAGATGCGGTACAAGCACTGCGGGCTGGCAAGGTTGACGCGCTGGAGATCTGGGAGCCGCACCTCTCACACGTGACAAACAGTGGCCAGGGTCACAAGATCTTTTCAACTGCTGAGATTCCAGGTCTGTTTGCGGATGTACTAGTCGTGCGACAGGATCTTGCCGCGCAGCGCGCTTCCGATATTACGAACTTGGTAACCGGCTGGAACAAAGCGATGCAGATGTGGCAGCACCAGCCACAGATTGTGCTGCCTGCGATGGCCAAGGCCATGGAGACCACACCCGAGCAGCTTCAGGCTGATCTTACGACCGTTCAGCTGCTCGACCTGACTCAAAATCAGCAGATCTTCGACGCAGCCAACCAGCAGTCGGTTTGGAAGGCGTACGCGGAGACCGCTACCTTCTTGACTCAGCACGATTTCCTCAAGCAGACTCCTCCAGCAGCGCAGGATGTCTTGGATGCACATTTTGTGAACATGGCATTGGCGCAGTAGGAGTTAGCCGTGCAAAAAGCTGATTTCGACAACACTACAGCACCGCTTCCAACAGCTTGGAAGTTCCATGCGACGCTTGCGCATAAAATCATCCTGAGCATCGGTGGGTTGTTCCTTGTGCTGGCCATTGGCGTCACCGCACTCACCTTCGTACAGGTACGGCAGGCCACTTTTGCTCAGCTGGAAACCAAGGGGGTGATGCTGGCTGATACGCTCAATTACACCTTTGAGGTCCTCTTGGGCCAGGAAGCCTTTTCGAGTTTACAGCGTGTTGCCGAGAACAGTGCGCTCACACCGGATGTGCGGGAGGTTGTGATTGCGGAACGCGACGGGACGGTGCGGGTCAGTAACGACCGGCGAGCTATCGGCGCCCCCACGTCCTCGCCCTTTCTGCGGACTTTTCTCGCGCAAGCAGACTGGCAACACCAAGCCTACGTGACGGAGAATAATCAGCTTGTCCTGCTCCAGCCATTGCGGGGCGGGCGGTCCGTCGCGGGCAGTGATGGCGATGTGGTGGGTGCAGTCCAGATCACCATCGATCGGCAAGACGCTGAAACAACCGCTCGCAGGGCAGCGCTGCAATTGCTGGGCATCAGTCTCGGCAGCTTCCTGTTGCTCTCAGCCATCTTGGTCATCGTCTCACGCGTGTTGGTCGTACGACCATTGCAGCAGTTGGTCACGGTCGCAAACCACTTTAGTGCTGGTGATCGCTCGCTCCGCAGCCGCATCTCTCGCCGAGACGAGATCGGCCTCCTTGCCAGCGCCTTCGACGGTATGGCCAACCATGTCGAAACGTTGCTTGAAAGTTTGGAAGCCCGCATCGTGGAGGCGCAGGAAGCTCGTACCGCAGCTGAGCAGGCCAACCAACTCAAATCCCAATTCTTGGCGAGTATGTCCCACGAACTGCGTACGCCCCTCAACTCAATCATCAATTTTACTCGAATTCTCAGCAGTGGCATGCGTGGACCTGTCAACGAAGGACAGCTCGATTACTTGGGCCGGGTCTGTCATAGTGGCGAGCACCTCTTGGGGTTAATTAACGACATCCTGGATTTGTCCAAGATCGAGGCGGGTCGGATGGAGTTGGTGAAAGAACCCCTCCAGATCGGTGAGGTGGTGCAGAGTGTGATGGCCACTGCGGTCGGGTTGACGAAGGACAAGCCGATTGAGTTACGTCAAGAGATCGAAGCAGATCTACCTGTCATCGAGGCCGACCGCACACGCGTGCGCCAGATCCTCCTCAATCTGCTCTCCAATGCAGCGAAGTTTACCGAGCAAGGGTCCATTACAGTGCGGGCAATGCGCATGGACGACTACCTGGTAGTACACGTAGTCGATACGGGGATCGGCATTGCGCGCGAGCACCTCTCGGCCATCTTTGAGGAATTTCGGCAGGTCGATGGCGGAAGCAACCGCCGCTACGAGGGCACTGGGTTAGGGTTGCCCATCTGTCGTCATCTGGTTGAACTCCATGGTGGACGCTTATGGGTGGAGAGCAGCCCCAGTATTGGTTCGACCTTTGGCTTCAGTCTACCGATCGTCGAATCTCCAGCGCACGTGGACATGGTTCGCTCGCAGATGGTAACGCCCACCCGCCCGGATGGTATCCCAGTCATTGTTATCGACGATGATCTTGCTGCAATTGAGATCGTGACGACCTACCTGAGCCGAGATGGCTATAGTGTGTACGGGGTGAGGGACAGCCGACATGCACTGGATGAGGTTCGACGCCTCAAGCCCGCCGCGATTATCTTAGATATCCTGATGCCCCATGAGGATGGCTGGGAGGTGCTCGCCGCGCTCAAAGCTGACCCGGAATTACAAGCGGTGCCAGTCGTGCTCTACACGATTGTTGAAGAACAACAGCTTGGGTTCTACCTTGGGGCAAGCGCGTACCTGGTCAAGCCGATTAACGAAGCGCAGTTACGCGCTACGGTCGGGCAGTTGGTCACACACAGCTCCACAGTGCTCGTAATTGACGACGACCCGAACGCGCGTGAGATTATCAGTAACGAGCTTACACACATCGGGCTGTATCGGGTAACAACTGCCGGTGGCGGACAGGAGGGGCTCGACCGCATTGCCGAGCTCCGCCCCGATCTGATCATCCTCGACCTCATGATGCCGGAAGTAGACGGCTTCGCCGTGCTCGACCAAATGCAGCAGCAGCGAGAAACCCACGATATTCCGGTGATTGTGATGACCTCGAAAGACTTGACCAGTCGCGAACGCAAGCTGCTCAACCAGCGCGTCCGCGACGTCATGGCAAAAGGACAGACCTCGCCGGAACGCTTGCTGGAAAAAGTCAGCGAACTCGTGCATACGACCACCGAACAGGCGACGATATCAAGATAGCTACGGGAGTAGGAATTCTATGCAACCCGACCAGGCCTATGTGCTCGTTATTGAGGATGATCCGAACAACCTGATGGTCACGACCGACTTGTTGCGGATGCTCGGGGTAAAGTATATCAACTCTCGCGCCTCGGGCAGGCAAGGGCTCAAGTTAGCCGAGAGCCTGCCGCGTGTGGACTTAATCTTACTGGATATTCAGTTGCCGTATGAAGACGGTTACAGCGTTCTTCAGCATATCCGTGCTCAGCCAAAGCTCAAAAACACATTGGTTGTGGCGGTGACGGCGAATGTGTTCCCACAAGATGCAGCCCGGGCCCGCGCTGCCGGTTTCGGTGGATTCATCGGGAAGCCGCTCGATTTTGACCGATTTCCGCAGCAGATTCTGTCGCTACTCCAGGGCGACGAGGTTTGGATGCCCCGGTAGCGCTGAAGCAGTACATGGTAGATGTAGAAGCTTTTGAAGATCCCAAGCGCCGCGCTGAAGAACGTGACGTAGCGCGCGCGGAGGTCGTAGACAGGCGGGGCCGGCACCAGCGAGGCGGTGCGACGTGGCACAACATTCCTAGCAAGTGACGAGTGACAAGTACCGAGTAGCGCTACTCGGTACTTGTCACTCGTCACTTTCGGTTATTTCAGTTGATCCAGCGCATCTTTCGCGCTGGTGCTGCCGTTGTCGATTGCCTTCTGGTAGGCGGCGCGCGCGTCTTCCTGCTTATCCTGGCCCTGTAGCGCCCGCCCGAGGCCATAGTAGGCGTCGGCGTAGTCGCTCTTCAGCTCGATCGCGTGGTTGAACGCCTGCTCAGCATCGTCGTATTGCTTCAGCCCGTAGTAGCTCCAGCCCAGGGCGCTGCGGGCATACGGCTGGTCTTCTTTGATGTCGAGCGATTGCTCAAGCGTGTCGATCGCCTCCTGGTACTTCGAATCGTCCTTTAGTACGTCGGCCTGATCCTGGAGCACCCAGCCCAAGCCGGTCAGCGCGTCGACATACTTGTCGTTCAATTCCCGCGCTTTGCGGAACTGCTGCTCCGCCTCGGCGTAGCTGTTCTTCTGGTCGTCGGATGCATATTTAAATGCGATCGCCTTGTTGCGGTTGGCCCAGCCGATCTTTGATCGCAAGCTGGGATTTTTCGGCGCGATATCGGTGGCCTTGGTCAGCGCCTCGATCGCCAGGTCGTAATCCGGCTGATCCTGATCCTGGTAGGTGTTGCTCTTGCCGACATAGGCGTCGGTGTCATCGGGATTGATCTTCAACGCTGTGTCGAACTCGGCCAGCGCGCCGGCATAATCCTTCAGATAGTACAGGTTCCAGCCCAGGCCGGCGTGCGAGTGGCCGTACTGATCGTCGGCGTCGAGCGCGGCTTCGAATTTTTGCTTCGCGAGATCGTGTTTGTCCTGCGCATCGTAGAAATAGCCCAGGTTGGAGTGGAATAATGCGATCTGGCTCTGCAAGCCGATCGCCTGGTTGTACTCTTCGACGCCGTTATCGACCTTCGACTGGTCGTCGGTTAGCGCGTACTCCTGCCAGTAGACGTAGCCGCGCGCGCTGTGAGCCAGCGCCTGAGCCAGGTTATCCTCGTTCGCCGCCAGCTCGAGCGCTTTATCGGCGTCCTCGGCGGCGTCTTTTAGCATATCCTCGTCGGAGTTTTCGACCGCCTGGTTAGCCTTGATGCCGGAGCGGGCACCATATCCAAATGAGAGCTTGTCGTTGAGCTCGACCGCTTGGTTGGCCTCATCCAGTGCGGCCTGATACTCGCCCTGGTTGCTGAGCGATTCGGCCAGGATGGCGTGCGCGAAAGCCGCCTTTGGGTCGGCTGCGATCGCTTTGCGAGCCTCAGCGTCGGCATCCTTGTTACGGTCACGTAGATCGTAGATCAGCGCCAGGCGTGTGTGCGCGTCGACGTTGTTCGGGTCGATCATCAGCACCTGCTGGTAGGCCGCCATCGCCTTGTCGATCCCGCCCTTCTGGGCCAGCACCGCGCGGCCTTCTTCCAGCCCAGCGGCGATCCGCGGGTTCGGGCCGCGCAGCAAGAACGCGCCGGCGACAACCGCTAGCACCAGCACCAGCGCGATCACGCCGCCGATCAGCAGCCCGCGTCGCGAGCGCGGTTTCTCGGCCGCTGTGGCGCTCGGCGGTAGGTTGCCGAATCCGGCGGGCGGGGTGGCAGTGCGCTGCGCGCTGATCGGCTGGCCGGCATTGGCTGGGATGACGAAAGGCGGCGTGGCTTGCGGTGTGCTGGTGGGTATAGTTGGCATCCCCTGCGCCGGGCTGGTGGCCTGGGTGGGCGGCAGGCCAAACGCTGGGCTGACCGGCTGCGTACGGGCCACCGGCACGCCCACTGCAGGGCTGACCGGCTGCTGCGGCAGCACAAACGAGCGCATGCCCAATCCGGCGGCGCTTTTCAGGGCCGCGATCAGCTCTTTTGCGGTCGCGTAGCGCGCCTCGGGCTTGCGCGCCAGCGCGCGCATGATCACATCCTCGACTGGCATCGGTAGGTCGCTGCGGTAATCGCGTGGCGGGCGTGGGGAGTACTGGAGTCGCGCCACCAGCATACCCATCGGCGTGTCGGCCTGGAACGGCATCTGGCCGGTCAGCAGCTCATACAGTACCACGCCGAGTGCGTAGATGTCGGTTGGCGAGCCGATCGTCGTCAGGCCCTGCGCTTGCTCGGGCGACATATATTCGGGCGTGCCCATCACGGTGCCGGCCATAGTCAGCCCGCCGGTGGTGCCGCCGCGCGCCAGGCCGAAGTCGGTCAGGTACACCCAGCCGTTCTGGTCGGTCATCATGTTCGAAGGCTTGATATCGCGATGGATGACGCCCCGGCTATGCGCGTAATCGAGCGCCTCAGCCACCTGGTCGAGCATGATCGCGGCCTCGGCTATATTCAGCGCGCCGCGCTCCTGCACGATGTCCTTGAGCGTTTGGCCGGCAATGAACTTCATCGCGATATAGTTGACACCCTCGGCCGCGCCGACCGCGTAGATCGGCATGATGTGCGGATGCTCAAGCGCAGCGGCGCTGCGGGCCTCTTGCAGAAAGCGCGCCAGATAGCTTTTGTCGATCGAAAGCTCAGGCGGCAGAATTTTCAGCGCGACAGTTCGATCCAGGTCGGCCTGGCGGGCCTTGTAGACCACGGCCATGCCGCCGCGGCCGAGCTCTGAGATGATCTCGAACGGGCCGAGCGTGCGTCCAAGCAGATTGATGTCGGTCATAGATGTCACCAGCCTTCGCGCAATAAGGCAACGTCGATCAGAAAACGATTCGGCAGGGCAAAAGGTTCCAGGCTTTCCGAATCTAAACGTCGCTTTATCCATATTATCGCATAGGCCGGCGCTTGTAAATCACTCTCCTGATCGAAATTGAAGCAAAAAGAATGATGACTTCACTTGGGGATGTTAGGGCACTGGCTCGCCGCTCAGCGCTGGGGCATTGGCTGTGGCGGGCTGGTAGCCGCCCACCAGCACCAGAACGATCACGCCGGTGAGCACATACAGGCCGCTGACGAGGTCGAGCAGCGGCACTGCGCCCAGCCAGTCGCCCAGGGCGCTGGCCACGCCCATGCCGATCAGCATGGCCAGCGCCAGGGCCATGCCATAGCTGCCCATCACGCGCCCGCGATACTGGTCGGCCACGCCGCTTTGGAGCATGGTCGCCTCGCTGACCATGAACGCGACGGCCGGAAGGCCGATCACTGCCATCAGCGCCAGCACCACCGGCAGCACCGGAATGTTGACGATCAGCAGCACCAGCACGCCCATCGCGCAGGCGCTCACCGCCATAATTCGCACTGGCGAGAACAGCCGGCCGATCGTCCCCGCCAGCAGCCCGCCGATCAAGCCGCCGATCCCTTGGGCAGTCACGATCCAGCCGAAGACTTGCGCGTCGCCGTGCAGCACCTGTTCGACGAATGGCACCAGCAGCGCGTTGGTAATGCCCTGGCCAAACATAAGGATACCCATCGCCAGGAATAGCCCGGCTAGCCAGCGGGTGCTGCGCACCAGCCGTAATCCCTCTACCAGGTCGCGCCAGACACCGGCGAGCAGTGCGGTGATGCCAGCGCGGGGCAGGGCAGACGGGGCGACCTGTCCACCGCGCGGCGCGGCGATCAGGCCGATCAGCAGTGCTGAAACCAAGAACGAGATGCAATCCAGCAGCACCACGCTGGCGAGGCCTGTCAGCGCCATCAGCGCCCCGCCGAGTGGCGCACCGATCAGGCGGGTCAGCTCGATGCCGAGCGAGTTGAGCGAGTTGGCTGGCATCAGTAGCTGCTCATCTACCAGCTGGGGGATGAGCGCGCCCTTGGCCGGGTTGAAGAACTGCCCCACCGATGATTGGACGAAAACCACCAGGTAGATCACCCAGAGCCATTCCGGCGAGCGTACCGCCAGCAGCAGCAACAGCAGCGCGGCGCGCAGCAGATCGGCGACGATCATCGTCTTTTTGCGATCCCAGCGATCGGCGAACACGCCGCCGAGCGAGCCGAACAGCAAGATCGGCAGCGTCTCCGCGATGAACATCGCACCAGTCGCCAGCGCTGATCCGGTGAGATTGTAGATATAGAATGGCAGGGCGATAAACAGCAGCCAATCGCCCAACATCGAGATCAGGCCGCCGGCCCAGAGCAGCGCGAAGTTGCGCTGGCGTAGAACAGCAAGCATGGTTTGGCTCCTTATGGATACGTGTGGATGCCAATAACTTCGACTGTATCACATGTGGTTACGACATCAAATCGAGCTGAGTCGGTCAGGCTTGCGAAGCTGGAGACGATCGCCCTCGATCCGGCTGACTCGATCTGGGCGGTGGATTGCAGGTGGATTTTCGGATGCGCTTTCCAAAATCGCTGACCTTCCGGCAGGCACAGCGCAATGACAGCATGTGTGGTTGAAGTCGTTTCGCCGCAGCGATCGCAGGTGATATACAGCGGGCTGAATTGATGCAGCGCCTCCGGCGCATCGTTGGGCAGGCCGTCGCGCAGCCGTGCTGGGTGGCCGCAAAACAGGCATGGCAGTATTCGATCGACCCGGCTGCGCCGGTAGTACGCATCCGACCAGGTCATGAGTCGTGAAAGGGCTGGTTTGTAGCTCTTGAGGCCATGCATCAGCTCGGGCAGCTGGGCGTAGGCGATGTAGATATTGGGCGCGGGCGTGCAGTCGGCGCAGCGTAGCGCCAGCTCACCGGCGGCCGGCACAAGCCTGCCAATCAAACGGCGCTGCCCGCAGATCGGGCACCAGATCCGCGTTTCCTGCCAGCCGTCGTCCGCAGGCGCGGCCAGGCCATAGCCGGACGTCGCTTGCCGCAAGTCGGTCGTTAGGACGCGGTGCAGCGCCAGGCGGCCGCGGTGCAGCCGCACGGCAACCGCGCCGGTGCTTACGCCTAGCCGTCCAGCTATCTCGCCAAGCGGCAGCTCGTCGATATATTTTTCCACCAGCACGCGGCGCGACTCGGCTGGCAGCAGCGCCAGCGCGCGATCGAGCAGATCTGCCAGCTCGGCGCGCTCAAGATCGACGGTGAAGTCACCTTGATCGGCCGGCAGATCCTCAATGCGCGCAGATGTATCGGATGCACCATCGATCGACGTGATCAGGCGCGCTTGCTCGCGCCCGCGCTGCCTGATCCAGCGCAGCGACAGATTGCGTGCGATCGCCGAGAGCCAGCTGGAATAGCCTTGCCAATCGTACAGCCGGTCTTGATGGCGCCAGGCTTCGATCAGCGTCTCCTGCGCCAGATCCTCGGCGGCATCGCGGTCGCCCGTGAAATGCGCGCACAGCCGCACAAGCCGCGGCCATTCGGACGGCAACACGCCTTCGATCTGGAATTCTTCGGTCGGTTGCGGGTTGAGGCTTGGCATATATCAATCCTGTATACTACTGAAAGTATATCGCCAAAACGAACTGATATATTACATGTTTTTTGACGCCATGTAGCAATCGATGTTGCAGGAGGCAGTTGAAGAGTCAATCTGCCACTAATGAAGGATATAGAAAAGCGCCCCAGCCGAAGCTAGGGGCGCAAAAATGCGTAATGTGCTACGCAATTCTCCTGATGTGCGGCACGGCACGGTGGTGTATTCAGTGGCCACTGAACGAAATAAACACACATGCAGGGAGGCGGGCCCTCATTCGAACTCCGCCTAGTACCATTACCTGCGGCGAAGCACTATGCTACCCCCACGCCGCTTCCTTGCGCCCCCAAGTTTCTATTCGGATGTAGAGCGCTACCATACCCAGCAGCTCTCCTATCAGTGCGGCGACAAAGATCCAGGTCAACGGCTTCGACCAATCGAAGTTATTCCAAGATGCGCCGACGGCGATCAGGAGCAGCACCAGCCAGATCATGATGCCCTCGAATGGTATGCGGACAGCACTCCAGCGGGGCTCGCGTGCAATCGCCAGCCCACCGACGCCTGGTAAGGCTAGCCAGCCAGCTACAACGCGGGCGGTGAGCGGCGTGAGTTGCCACGGCCAGATCGTGATCATCATCGTCGGGAGGACAAACAACAGCAAGCCCGTTATCAGCAAAAGGCCACCTACAGCACCCAGAACCATGCGCACGGTTGCTGGAATAAGAACATCATGAGGCTCCGGTGTACCGGGATCGGTAACGCGATTGCGGAGCCAGACGATCGGGATGAGGAATGGTGTGACCAGGTAGAGGATGAACCAGATGTAGAATGCGATGTGGCCAGGGGTGAAGCGATCCATGTGGAGCAGAGTCGCGATACCCAGGGGCCAGGTGAAGGCACTCACTGGGAGAAAGCCGAGCGCGATGCGGTGCCAACGCGTCTCCGCCAGGGCACGCACAAAGAAGTACGCGCCGGCGATGTAGCCTGCCCCCATTAGCATCGGCGTCATGCGTGGTTTGATCTCCCAGGCGAAGAGTTCCTTGGTGTTGTCAGGAAAAAGGTAGAGGAGTACAAAGGCCACCAGCAGGAACGGCACGATAATCGCGCAAATTACCTTTGTGAACGGCAAGATTCTGTCGTCGCGAACCGCGCTTTCCATAATACGACTCCTCTCGAGCACTTGGCAGACGCGATCAATGTCGATAGCTTTCATGAAATCACTGTAAGCATAGTGGGATTACCCGGCAATCACTGTATAATAGGCTGCTACACTTTACGCGTGGCCGGCTCGGCGCGCACCACTTCCGGCACAGGCTCGATCTCCGGGGCTGTGATCACACTCGGCTCGGGC
>WNFV01001346.1_pt1 | contig 39768 bp, 30 predicted proteins | sample 5400101 | NCBI WGS metagenome assembly WNFV01 (sample SAMN13153361, study PRJNA577476) | soil metagenome | isolation source: 115 cm soil or saprolite under grassland replicate 1 | place: USA:California | collected 2016-06-15 | reverse complement strand
CGCTCACGCAGGAACGGCGATCCCGGAACCGCTGGCCGGCTGAGAACGTCGACGCCAACCGCGCCGCCCAGTCCGAAACCCAGCCGACCACAGCGCAAACGAGAGAAGACCCCGCTCCGAGGCTTTGCGCAACAGCCTCTGTAGCGGGTAATTCCGGGTCGCAGCCGGTCGTAGCCGGTAGCGCCGTACCGGCCTGTCACGCCGGAGGTCGCGGGTTCGAGTCCCGTCGCTCCCGTAAAATACCTGCAAATTGGCATATTGTGTTGTCCGGCTTGACGCCAGATCGGTGCCGACTACACACACGTTTCTCGAAGCGACAAGGAAACAGCCAGAAACGGCCCGAAATGCGGCAGCGCTAGCCTCGACTGCGCGCGTGCTCGCCCAGACGCAGAGAAGGCCCGTGACGCGGGCCTTCTCTGTTCGATGCGGGCGCCCCCGCCTACGGCCCCTTCCTAGTTGCCGACCGGGTGGAAGTAGTTCTCCGTCATGTAGTTGGCGATGCTCCTGCCCAGAAGCTCCGCTTGCACGTCCGCGGTGCGGAAGTGGAGGCCCGCCCAGATGCGAGCCTCGATGAGCTCTGCGAGCGCCTGCGAGAAGCTGGAGAACTTGCGCGTACGGGGGTCGTCCAGACCAAGGAGGGCCGACCGGCTCGTGATCTGGAAGCCCTCCGGGATGGCGTCGCCGAAGAACATCCCCAGGACGCGCAGGTACGAGCCGTCCTGGCAGAGATGCCCTGACGGGTGCTCGGGGTACGGCGCCGTGATCAGCGCTTTCCACGTCGGGTCGGGCTCCGTGTCAGCGTTACCATCCTCCGCCGCCCGGGTGATCGCGTTCCACGGCCGCCAGAAGTCCCAGTAGTACTTGTCGTTCCAGCAGTTGATGCTTGCGTCCGCGGTGCTCAGGTTCTGCATCGCAAGCAGACGGGCGGCGTCGAGGTCGTCAAAGCCGTCTCGTCCCATGAGGTCGCGGGCGACCGCGTTCCAGCTCACGACGGGAGTGCTCTGCCACCAGCGAGCGATGTACGTCTGCTCGGCGGTGCGGGTCGCGCTGTTCACCGCCCCAAGCGCCTTGACCTCGTTGAACTCCGCAGCGTAGGCGGTACTCGTGAGCGCCAACGGGCCGGCGGTGCGGAACTGCGACGAGCTCTGCGTGAGGAACGGCTTCACTCCGCCCACCCACGGGGTCGGATCGAGGATCGGCTGCATCGTGTTCGGATCCACGAGCGGCTGCCAGTGCCCCGGGTCGGAGTTCGGCACCCACTGGGACGGCCCGAAGCGGCCGTCGTCCTGCCGGGCGGCGATCATCGCCTCGGCCGCAGCGTCCCCCGCCGCGATCCCCTGGGTCTCGAACACGCCGTCCGGTATCGCCGCGAGCGCTGCGTCGCGTTGATCGGCGAGCGACGCCAGCAAGCTCGCCCTGGTCGGGAACGGGATGCCTGCGGGAACCGTGGAGATGATGTTGGAGAGGACGTCGTAGGCCGCGGTCGCCACGGCGGCCTCCTTCGAGGCCGTTTCAGCGAACCGCCTATTCAGGAGATACGGCCGATAGTGCTTGGGCTCGATGGCGTTGACCGCGTCGTAGACGGCGCCCTGCACCATTGCCACGTGGATGACGGCCGCAGGCGGCGCTCCACCCGCCGGCCCCGGCAGTCCGGTGAGCGTGTCCACCGCGATCGCGTTCCAATGGGTGACCGCATCGTCCTGTGTCACAACAGGTGCGGCCGATGCGCCAACCACGCCGAGCAGTGCCAGCACTGCTGCAAGCGCGGCCACACAGACACTGAATGTCTTCATGTTTCTCCTCTTGCTCGTAGGTGTGATTGCAGATGCGCCGTGCTAGGGCGCTTGCTTCCCACCTCAGAGCCACAAGTGCCGCGTGCGGCTCGGGTTCAGAGGTGGTAACGAAAGACGCGAAGTGTTCACGCGCCGACGACGACAGCAACGCCTGCGGCCGCCAATGTGAGCTTGAGGCGTATCTTGCTCCCCTCCTTTTGCCCGGCCGGGCGGGGCGAGAGCCTCCCCGGGGACCGGGCCTGATCTGTTGAATCCGATGATCGACCCGGTCCGTTTCAGGTCCGTTTCAGACCAGCAACAGCTGTCAGCGTCCCGGGCGGGGCGATTCGCCTTGCGGTGGCGGCTCGGCGGCTGCTGTGGCGGCAACGGACGTCAGCGTGACCGCCACCGCGAGGGAGGCGAGCACGGCATGTCGAGCCTTCATGCGTCATCCTTTCGGTGCTCATCTGTCGAAGCCGATGGTCGACCCGGTCCGTTTCAGGGCCGTTTCAGACGCGCAACAGCCTGTTAGCGTCCGGGCCGGGAGGTCAGCCGGATGGAATTCCGTATTCTGGGACCGCTCGAGGTGTGGGACGGCGGCGGCGAGGTTACCCTCGGCGGGGGGAAGCGGCGCGCGCTGCTCGCCGTGCTCCTCCTCCACGCCAACGAGGTCGTTCCCGCCGACCGGTTGATCGAGGAGCTCTGGGGCGCGGACTCGCCCGAGCACGCTGCCGACGCACTGCGGGTGAACGTCTCGCGCCTGCGCAAGGCGCTGCCGCAGGACGTGCTGACGACCAGGTCACCCGGGTACGTCCTGCGGGTCGAGTCGGACGAGCTCGATCTCCACCGTTTCGAGCGACTCGTCGACGAGGGAAGAAGCCTGCTCGCTCGCCGCCTCCCGGCCGACGCATCGGCACGGTTGCGCGACGCGTTATCTCTGTGGAGGGGCCCCACGCTCGCGGACTTCGCTTATGACAGCTTCGCCCAGGCGGCGATCGCCCGCCTCGAGGAGATCAGGCTGGCAGCGGTCGAGCTCCTGATCGACGCCGACCTCGCACTCGGCCGCCACCACGAGTTGGTCGCAGAGCTGGAGGGACTCGTCGCCGAGCACCCACTCCGCGAGCGCCTTCGGACGAGCCTGATGACGGCGCTGTACCGGTCGGGCCGCCAGGCCGAGGCTCTGGACGCCTACCAGGCGGCGCGCCGCGCCCTCGTGGACGAGCTCGGGATCGAACCGAGCCCTGCGGTCCAGGAGCTGGAGCGCGGGATCCTTCGCCACGACCCGGCGCTCGACGTTGCAGCGAGGACGCACGCCGCTATCGGCGAGGTCGCGGAACGGTCGATTCTCGTCGCCGTCAGGCAGGAGACGCGCCTCGAGGCGCTCCGCGCGGTGGCGGAGGCGCTCGTGCGACAGCCGCCTCGCGTGATCATCCTGGCCCGGCTAGTGTCCGGCGCGGCCGAGCTTGGGCCTGCGTCGGCCTGGCTCGAAGAGCGCCGCTCCGAACTCGAAGCGCGGGGGGTCGTGGCCCGTACCGCCTCGTTCACGTCGATGACCCCGGGTGTGGAACTGGCTCGACTCGCCACCGAGCTCGACGTCGAGCTCCTACTCGTCGACGCCCAGGACGAGCTCCTGTCCGAGGGGGCTCCCGACGAGCAGCTCACGGCGCTCCTCGAGCAGACACCATGCGACGTGGCGCTGCTCGTTGCTCGCGACGCGACACCCACGGGTCCCGTGCTCGTCCCCTTCGGCGGAGCCGACCACGACTGGGCGGCGGTCGAGCTCGGCGCCTGGCTCGCTCGCGCCCACGGCGTCAAACTCAGGCTTGCAGGTGCAGCCGCGGTGCCGGAGGAGGGCAAGCGCGACGCGAGCCGCCTGCTCTCGCACGGCGCGCTCGCCGTTCAGCGCGTCCTGGGCATCTCGGCCGAGCCGCTGCTGACACCGCCGGGTGAGGAAGGCATTCTGGAGGCGAGCCGCGAAGCCGGTTTGCTCGTCGTCGGGCTCTCGACGAGATGGCAGCGCGAGGGTCTCGGCCCGGCTCGCCTCAGGCTCGCCAAAGAAGCCAGCGCCCCCACGCTGCTCGTCCGCCGGGGCCTGCGTCCCGGCGGCCTCGCGCCCCCGGCGACGCTCACGCGCTTCACCTGGTCGATTCGCCCCTGAGTCGGGCTCAGGTCGTGCAAGCCGGTTCGTAGGGGCGCCCGGGGAGAAACTCCTCCCACTCCTTGCGGGTCAGCGCGCGGTTCGCAAGCGTGCAGGCCCGCTTCGCCCACGACGCCGGGTCGATGTCCCAGACGGCTCCCCTGCCGTCGCCGTTCGTCATCAGCAGGCGGCGACCGTCCGGGGACACGTCGAGCATCGCCTCGCGGCTGCCGACCGCGAGCCTCTGGCCGATTTTGGCGCCCGTTGCCACATCCCAGAGGGACGCGAAGCCGTCGCCGCCCGAGATGACGATGATGCTCGAGTCGGGGCTGAAGTCGAGCGCCCACACGGCATTGCCCACGTTCTGCTCGAGTTCTCGCACGAGCTTGCCGGTGTGGGCGTCCCAGATGTGCACGAGCCAGTCGATGCCGGAGGTCGCGACCAACCGGCCGTCTGGGCTGAAGGCGATTGTCCAGCCGAGGACCCAGGTGGAGTCGATATCTATCGCCGCGATTCGCGAGCGCCGGGCGACGTCCCAAATTTCGGTGTCTCCTCCTCCGGACTGGCGCCACCCCTCGCGAACGAATGCGAGCAGCGGCTCGGTGGGGCTAAAGGCGACATCGCCTGCAGGGCTGCCGGCTCCGATGCGGCCGAGCGGCGCGCCGGTTGCGACGTCCCACAGCTTCGCTCCGCCGATTCCGGCGGTGGCGAGCATCTTCCCGTCCGCGCTGATGCTCACGCCGACAGCGCCGAAGTCGACGCGAAAGGGGCCCCGCCGCAGCGATCGCGATCGCACGTCCCAAATCGTGGCCATACCGTTTCCGGTCACGGCCGCGAGCAATTGCCCGTCGGCACTAAACGTGAGCCCGGTGACCTCGCCGCCGGTCTCCAGCAGGGCCGCGCCGGCCGGGACGAGCGTCGTCGCATCCCGCAGCCCGATCCCTTCGTTGTTCAGGCCAACGGCGATCAGCCGGCCGTCCGGGCTGAACTTCCCCGGGTGCCGATCCGGCCACTTCCAAGGCCCCCGGTCGTCCGTGAACCTGAAGTGGCGGCCGAACCGCCGCTCGCCGCTGATGTCCCAGGCGATCGCCGTCCCGTCCGCACTTGCCGTGTAGAGCGTCTTCCCGTCCAGGCTGAAGACCGGCTGCCAAGCGGAGTCCGCGTGGCCGCGCAGAGTCTCGCGGGGAATCAGAGTGCCCGCATCCCAGATGCTCACCGATCCGTCGCGGCTCGTCGACACGATGGTCTTGCCGTCCGGGCTGAACAGCAGCCAGATCGGGTTCGATGCGAGGGTGCCTCTCGACTCTCGCGTGGCGCCCGTGCGCACGTCGAGGAGCTGGATGCCGTCGTCGAGCCCGATCGCTGCGGTGCGCCCGTCGGGACTGATGGCGAGAGCACGATACCCCTCTGCAATCTCGACCGTCCTGGTCTTGTCGCGGCTCTCGAGATCCCACCAGGTGAGCGTGCCCAGGGTCGAGGTGGTAACGAGCGAGCGGCCGTCCGGCGTCAGCGCAATGCTGGGATCCGTCCACCACTGCGAGAGCCACCGCCCGGTGAAGCCTTCGGGCTCGATCCGGGCGCCGAGCGGCCGCAGCGTGGCGGCGTCCCGCACCGTGATCCAGCTGTTGGCCTCTGCTTTGGACTCCACGACGACGAGCCTCGAGCCGTCGCCCGTGAATGCCATGCGCGTAGCCTCGGCAGTCCCGAGGCTTTCTTTCGCCAGCTGCTTCCGCGTACGTGCGTCGAGCAGGCGAACGTGCCCGCCGCCGCCGACCGCCAGCGTCTTCCCGTCCGGGCTGTACGCAAGCGGCGCGAAGCCGTCCCCGACCCCCCGAAGCGGGTCGCCGAGCTGCTCGAACGTTCGCGCATCGAAGAGGCGAAGGCCGTCGAAGGCGACGACCGCGAGCCTGCTTCCGTCGGGACTGACTGCGAGCGACCGACCCAACCCCACCTCGATGCCAGGGACGCTCTGCCCGTGCAGGATCCTCACCACCGGCCGCGCGCGCATGAGGTCGGCAAGCAGGTAGCCGCGCGTCTGCGGCGTTTCGTCGATCGCGACCGCCTGGCGGGCGAGCAGGAGCGAGAGGTCGAGGTCCTCCTCCACCTGCGCATGGGCTCCGAGGCGCTGGGCGAGCTGGGCGGTCTCGGCCTCGCGGGCCTCGCCGCGCTGGATGACGGCGAAGATCCCGCCGGCGACAGCGGCGGCGAGTAGGACGGCGACGCCCCCGAGCAGCCCGCGCAGGCGGCGGTTGGTTCGGCGGACGCGCCGGGTCTCCTCCTCGGACGTCTCGCGGCTCTCGGTAACGAACTCGCGCTCGAGCTCGTTCAGCTCGAAGGCGTGGTCGGTGCTCCAGTCGAGCGCAGCGGCGAGGCGAGCGCCGCGGTACAGCTCGCTCTGATCGCGCCCGGCCGAGTCCCATTCGGTCGCCGCCCTGGTGATGTGACCACGAAGCCGGCGTCCCTCGGCGTCCTCTTCGATCCACCCGCGGAGGCGTGGCCATTCGCGTAGCAGCGCCTCGTGGGCGACCTCCACAGAACCCTCTCCCACCGTGACGAGGCGGCTGTCGGCCAGCAGCGCGAGCACGTCGGCCACCCATCTGTCGCGCTCCAGGTCGAGCTCGGCGAGCGGAGCGCGGCGACGCACAGGCGCCTCGCCCTCGCCCTCGCCGACCAGTCGCAGCATCAGGGCGCGCGCGATTGGCTTGCGCTCATCCGCAATCCGGGCGTACGTTCCCTCGGCCAGCCGCGCAACGGCGCCGTGAACGCCGCCGGACTCGCGATAGGCAGCCAGCGTGAGCGCGTTGTCCTGCCGCTTCTGCCAGAGCTCGAGTAGCGCAGTGGACAGCAACGGCAGTGCGCCCGGCTCGCCCTCGACGTCGGCGATCAGCGCATCGGAGAGCTCCGGCTCCACCCGCAGCCCCACCCGGCCGGCGGGGAGCTCGACGGCGCGCCGCAGCTCCGAGGCCTGCATAGGCCCGACCAGCACCTGGTTCGCGCCCAGCAGCTTGGCCAGTCCCAGGTAGGCGGCGAAGCGCCCGTAGAAGTCGGCGCGCAACGCGACGACGACGACTGCGCGACGGTCCGGATCGGCAGCCGCGCGGGCAAGCGCGTCGGCGAAGGCGGCGCGCTCGACGTCGGAGCGGCAGGCGGTGAACAGCTCCTCGAGCTGGTCGACGGCGAGGAGGAGGCGTCCGCCCGAGGGCAGCGCGTCGAGGGCCTCGGCGAGAGGGTCCTTCGCTCCCGACACGAGCACGCGCCGAAGCTCGTCGAGCGGCCGCTCGCCGGGACGCATGAGCAGACGCCGCCAGCCCCCGCTACCCGGCAGCACCCCTGAGGCGAGGGCCGGGAGCAGACCGGCACGGAGGACCGACGACTTGCCGCTGCCCGACGGGCCGACGATGCCGAGGAAGCCGGCGCCGACGAGGCGCGCGACAAGCTCGGCCACGAGCCGTTCGCGGCCGAAGAAGTAGTCGGCGTCGACCGGCTCGAAGCTCGCCAGACCCTTGAACGGACAGATCCCCTCGGCAGCCACGCGGGCCGGCGTGACCGGGTCCGAGAGCACGCGCTCCTGCTCGCGCACGAGCTGGAGGTCGACCACCTTGCCGGCCAGCTCGGCCTCGACCTCGCCCAGGTCGCTCCGGCCGGCGGCGGCACGAGAGGCGGCGTCGACGAGCAGACGGCTCGCCTCGTCGGCTGTGACCGCAAGCGCCGCCCGCGCGAGCTCTCGGCAGCTCGGGAAGCGCTGGTCCGGGTCCTTCGCAAGCGCACGGGCGATCACCGCGTCGAACGCCGCCGGCAACTCAGACCGCCGCGCGGTCGGCGGGGGCGGTTCCGCTTCGAGGTGTGCGAACACCACCGCGACGTCAGAGTCACGCCGAAACGGCGGCTGCCCGACGAGGCACTCGTAGAGCATGCAGCCGAGCGAATAGACGTCGGCCCGTCCGTCGAGGTCCTCACCGGCGATCTGCTCGGGTGCGACGTAGTCGATGGTGCCCAGCAGGTTGCCGTCGTCGGCGAGGCCGGTCTCCTCGGAGACCGGCCTCGTGAGGCCGAAGTCCGCCAGATACACGTGGTCGGAGCCGTCGGGGCGGGTGCCCGGGTCGAGAAGCACGTTGGAAGGCTTCACGTCGCGATGCACGAGGCCGCGCGCATGAGCCGCATCCAGGGCGCTCGCCACCTGCGCGACGATGTCGATCGTGTCCGCCGGATCCAGGCGGCCGCGTTGCAGACGTTCCTTCAGATCGCGTCCCTCGACGTAGCGCATGGCGATGAAGAGAAGGGCCTCGGTCGTCCCCGCCTCGTAGATCGGGACGATGTTCGGATGGTCGATCGACGCGGCCAGCTCCGACTCGCGCAGGAAGCGCTCACGGAACGATTCGTCCTCGGCGAGGCCGGCAGCGAGCAGTTTGAGCGCAACCCTCCGCTTGAGCCGCAGATCCTCGGCCAGGTAGACGACGCTCATGCCGCCCCAGCCCAGCAGCGACTCGATCCGGTAGCCGGCGAGCTCGGTGCCGACCCGCGGGTCGTCGCTCACTTGCACGTGCGCATCCTCGCTTTCGGAGGGCCTCGAGGAACGATAGGACGGCTCGGTGGTAGTTGTAAGGGAGCTGGCGTTACAGCACCGTTTCAGGCGCGTAACCACGTTTCATGCTCGAAGGGGTTGGATCCACGATCGATCCGTGTGGCGGTAATGACGCACGCTTCGGGCGAATGCTTCTGCGCGCGCGAAATAGAGCGCTGCTGGTCGCCCAGCGATTGGCTCGGTTGCCTAATCCGGCACCAGTTCGACTGCACGTGTACTACACAGGCTCTACCGGGCGGTAGCCGATCGTACCCGGTCACAACCGGGTGGGCGCGGTCCCTCAAACGGGATCAGCTGCGGCGGTCGGCTTGTTGCCGAGTGCGTTCGACGGCTGCGATTACACCGCGGTAGCTCTCGCGATCGTCGATCCAGTGCTCGAGGACGTAATAGGCGTAGGCGACGCTCGGAAGGACGAGGAAGACGAGTGTCGCGATGGCCGTACCGAGCACCGCCCAGAACTCCGAGCTCGCCGCAGCGCTGCGTCAGACCGACGCCGGTGCGTACGTCAACTTCCTCGCCGACGAGGGCCCGGAGCGGGTACGCGCCGCCTATCCGGGCGACACGTGGAGCCGGCTCGCCACGGTCAAGCACACCTATGACCCAACCAACCTCTTTCGCCTCAACCAGAACATCCCGCCGGCGGATCCAGACGGACGCTGAAACGGAGGCAATGTGAGCACCCTCGTCAACCTCGCTACATCGTCGACGCCGTCGACGAGGTAGCCGGTCCAGGCGTCGCTACAACGGTCGCCCTTACCGCACGTCAGACGGCGTTGCATGATCGGCGAAGGCGACGTCGAGAAGCTCGCCGCCGCGCGCGTTCGCTCCCGCCGACGACGAGCGCATTCCGCGAACGGGACGTCGTCATGAACCTCTTCGAGACGGTGCTCGACTACATGCTGCAGACCGAGGTCGTCGTCAAGGCGCTCGCACGCTTCCGCGAGAACTGCTGGGAGGAGGTCCGCACGCTCGACGACCTCGAGCGAGTGATGGCGCGGTTCCCGGAGGAGAAGGCGGGCAGCACAATCCGCCGGAGCTTCCGTTGCGATCATTCTCTGGTGGCGGTCGATCGACACCCGGCAACGGTCGCGGCTGGGCCCGCCTCGCGATCTGACGGATGGCGGCTTGGTCGGTGACGGCAGGCGGTTGAGTTGCGGCGCTGACGCTGGCCCCGCGCGGCATCGGCGTCAAGCGCTGCTATCGACGAGGGCTACTTCACGCGACGTCGGTGGAGACCCGACCCGGCTAGAGGTCCCGCTCGTAGTAGAGCATCCGCGACCCCTCGGGGCCGCCCTCGCGGTTGGTGAAGCCGGCGCTCTCGTACAGCGCGCGGGCTGCGACGTCGTCCTCGCTGGTGCCGAGATCGATGTGGGCGGCGCCGCGCTTCATCGCGTGCTCCATGGCGGCCTCGAGCAGCGCCCGCCCGAGCCCCTGGCCGCGGCGCTGGGGGACGACGTAGAGCTCCTCCAGGTACGCATCGAGCGCGCCTGTGTAGAGCGACGGACGGAAGCGAAGCGAGGCGAACCCGTCCGGCCCATGCCCGGCGAAGAGAACGCTCAGTTCGCCGCTCTCGATCGGGGGCGCTGCTCGATGAGCGATCACCTCCGCCGCCGGTGTCTCCTCGCCGAATTCGACGTTGAAGGCGTAGAGCAGCTTGCCGAAGGCGGGTGCGTCGGCTGCGCTCGCCAGGCGTATCGGCATCTTCGTTTCTTTCCTCATCGGGTCTCTTGGTATCGGTTTCAGCACGCTTCGCGGTGCAGCTCGGGCGCGGCGGCTAGCTCGCCGGGAGTAGCGCCAGGGCGCATCCGGCCGCTATTGCGGGACGCGGACGAGGCCGCTCTCGTAGGCGATCACGACCAGCTGCGCGCGGTCGTGGGCGTGCAGCTTCAACATCGTTCGGCTGACGTGCGTCTTCGCGGTCGCGGGGCTGATTACGAGCCGTTCGGCGATCTCCTGGTTGGAGAGCCCCAGCGCGACGAGGCCGAGCACCTCGCGCTCCCGCTCGGTCAGCTGCGCGAGCCGCGCGGGCGGGGGACGGTGGCGTCCGGGCTGGGCGACGAACTCTTGGATCAGTCGCCGGGTGACGCTGGGGGAGAGGAGCGCGTCGCCGCGGGCGACGACCCGCACCGCCTCGCGGAGCTCGTCGGGCTCCACTCCCTTGAGCAGAAACCCGCTCGCGCCCGCGTGCAGGGCCTCGAACACATACTCGTCGAGCTCGAAGGTCGTGAGCATAACGACGCGCACGTCTTCCAGGGTAGGATCGGCGGTGATCCGCCTCGTCGCCTCGAGCCCGTCGAGGCCGGGCATGCGGATGTCCATCAGCACGACGTCGGGGCGGTCTGCTCGCGCGCGCTCGACGGCCTCGGCGCCGTCGGCGGCCTCGCCGACCACCTCGATGTCGTCCGCCCGCTCGAGCAGGGCGCGAAAGCCCGAGCGGACGAGCGTCTGGTCGTCGGCCAAGAGCACGCGGACGCTCATCGCCGCGCCCGTCCGGTCGGCAGCCAGGTGCGCACGCGAAAGCCGCCCCCGAGGTGCGGCGCGGGGCCGGCCTCGAGCCGGCCGCCGAGCGCCGCGGCCCGCTCACGCATGCCGGCCAGGCCGTGCCCATCCGCGGCGGTGGGAGCGCCGTTGCTCGATCCGCGGCCGTCATCGTCGATCTCGACGACGACGGCATCGGGGTCGTAGTGAATCGAGATCGTCGCCTCGCGTGCCTCGGCGTGGCGAATCACGTTCGTGAGCGACTCCTGGACGATTCGGTAGGCGGTCAGATCGACCGCCGCGGGCAGTGGGCGGGCGGCGCCCGTCACGGCGAGCTCGACCCGCAGCTCGGCAGCGGTGGCGGCGTCGACGAGCTCCTGAAGCTGTGCGAGCCCTGGTGCCGGAGCCCTGGGCGCATCGCCCTCAGGCTCGCGGAGCACGCCGAGCGCCGCCCGGACCTCCGCCGTCGCCTCGCGGCTCTTCTCGCGGATCGTGCGCAGCGCCGCCCGCGCCTCACCGGGCGCATCCGCGAGCGCCTCGGCGGCGACGCCCGCCTGCACCCCGATCACGGCGATCGTGTGCGCGAGCACGTCGTGCAGCTCGCGCGCGATCCGCAGCCGCTCCCGCTCGAGGCGCCGCTCCGCCTCGCCCTCGCGCTCGGCCTCCGCCCGCCGCAGCCGCTCGGCGACCTCGGCCATCCAGGCCTCCCGCGTTCGTCGCGCCTCCGCCAGCAGGAGCAACGTCACGACCAGGAGGATCTCGACCAGCCTCTGCGTTCCGAGCGCGGAGCCGAGCGACTCGCCCTTCCCGAGCGTCAGCCAGGCGAGCCCCCCAGCGCGAACCCCGCGACCACGACGAGGACGGCTCGCACGTGGCCGGCCCGGGCGGCGGTGTAGAGCGCCACGGCGAGCGGCGCCGCCGACCTGATCTCGGGGTAGTGGAGCGCGTGGTAGGCGATCACGAGCAGCGTCGATGCGAGGAAGACGGCCAACGGCCACCGCCTGCGAACAAGCAGCGGGACGGCGATCGCGATGCCGAGCAGGTACGCAGCCGCGCCGGCGTCCTCCGACTCCTGCTGGGCGGCGATCGCGATCGTTATTCCGGCCGTGACCGCCGCTGCGATGCCGGCGTCGATCGCAGCAGTGGGGATGCGATGCAGGCGCTCGTTGATCCGAGACAGCAGCACGGCTTCACGGTAACGAGGCAGCCCGCTCCCGGCATCCGCTCCGGAGCGCAACCGCGCGTACACCTGGAGGAGTACGTGCAGGGAGGCCGCCAGGCAGCGGATCCAAGCCCGAAGCACCGTTGGCCGGACCGTCGCTGCCCGCGTCCCTGCCTGCGCCCGCCGGCGTAGGAGCCCCCACCGAGGTGCGCCGCCGGTCGTAGCGCAGGTGCCTCCCCTGCGCCGATGACGTGCGCGCGGCGCTCGCGCAGCCTGTCCTCATCGAACGAACTTCAACGAGAGGAGACCCGATGATCCGCCCAGAGGACAGGCTCGAGAACCCGGTAACGGGCGAGGTGCTCGTCTTCCACCGCACCTCCGAGCAGACGAACGGCGAGTCGGTGCTGGTGGAGACGATCGTCCGCCCCGGCGGCTTCGTCGCCGCCGCGCACGTCCACCCCTACCAGTCCGAGCGCTTCGAGGTGCTCGAAGGCCAGCTCGGCCTGCGCGTCGGCGACAAGGAGCTGATCGCGAAGCCGGGCGACGTCGCCCTCGTCCCGCCCGGCACGGCGCACCGCTTCTGGAACGCGGGCGAGGGCAAGGCGCGCTTCCTCTGCGAGGTGCGCCCCGCGCTTCGGTTCGAGTCGCTGATCGAGACGATGTTCACGCTCGCCGCCGAGGGCAAGACCAACCGCAGGGGGATGCCGAACCCGCTTCGGCTCGCGGTGATCGCGAGGGCCCACTTCGAGACCGTCCGACTCCCCTTCCCGCCCGCGGCCGTCCAGCGCGCAGGCCTCGCCCTCGGCGCGCCACTCGGCAAGCTGCTCGGCTATCCCGAGACGGTCGCGAGGCAGACGCCGCCGGCGACCGGGACGCGCCCCCACTCCCGGCCGGAGCGCACCTACGACCGCGGACGCCCGCGCACGACGGCCTCCGCCCCCGCTCAAACGAGGTAGTTGGCATGCGCAGACCACACGGGCACCAACGACCTCCCGAGCCAGGCGGCGTCGCCGACGCCGCGCTCGCCTCGGTATCTCAAACGAGCAAGGAAGCAGACATGAAACAGCCGTTCCTGGCGCGCCTCGGCGACCTCGCCTACCGTCGCCGCGGCCGCATCATCGTCGCCTGGATCGTCTTGCTCGCGGCCGTCCTCGCGCTCGTTCCTCGCTTCGCGGGCGACTTCGGCGGCCAGTCGGGGACTCCGGGCTCGGACTCGAACGCCGCCGCCGACCTGATCGATGAGCATTTCCCGGAGAGCTCCGGCATGAGCGTGAACGTCGTCTGGGAGGACACCGCGGGTGCGCGTGCGGCGACGCCGCGCGTCGACCGCTTCCTGGCAGAGGCGGAACGGGTCGAGGCGATCGGCGAGCCCTCGCCGCCACGCTACTCGCGCGACGGCACGATCGGGCTCGTCCAGCTCGAGCTGGAGCGTCCGGCGACGGACATCGACTCGTCCTCGGGCAAGCAGCTGATCGAACTCGCGGAGAACGCCTCCGGCAACGGCCTCTCGATCAAGCTCGGCGGCAACCTGATCAAAAACGCGGAAGAAGGCACGCCGCCCGAGATGATCGGCCTGGCCGCGGCCGCGCTCATCCTGCTCATCGCCTTCGGCTCGATCGTCGCGGCAGGGCTGCCGCTGCTCGTCGCCATCTTCGGGCTCGGCATCTCGGCGACCCTGATCGGGATCGTCGCGCTCCTCGTCGACACGCCCGATTTCGCGCCCGCGGTTGCCGGGCTGATCGGGATCGGGGTCGGGATCGACTACGCCCTGCTCGTGCTGACGCGCTTCCGCACCGCGCTGATCGCCGGCAAGGACGTTCGCGGGGCGATCGTGGAGGCGGTCTCAACCGCCGGCCGGAGCGTGATCGTGGCGGGCGGCACCGTCGTCATCTCGCTCTTCGGCCTCGCCTTCACGGGCGTGGCCTTCCTCTACGGAGTCGCGATCTCCGCGAGCCTCGCGGTGGCGGTCGTCGTGGCGGTGTCGGTGACGCTGCTGCCGGCGCTCCTCGCCCTTGCGGGGCGGCGGGTGGACCGCCTCCGCATCCCGGGGCTCGGCCGCTCGCTGAAGACCGGCGGCGGGACGCTGGCGACGCGCTGGAGCCGGGTCGTGCAGCGGCGTGCGCTGGTGGCGGCCGTGGGCGCAGCCGTCGTCCTTGTCGCGCTCGCCGCGCCGATGCTCGGCATCCGCTGGGGCTTCCCGGACGAGGGCAACAACCCCTCCGGAAGCATGACCCGGGAGGCGTACGACCTCGCCACCCGCGGCTTCGGCCCGGGCTCGAACGGCCCGCTTATGGTCGCGGCCGCTCCCGGCCGGGAGCGACAGCACCGCGAGCCTGAACGAGCTGCGGAGGAGGATCGCGGAGACGCCCAACGTATCGTTCGTCGGCGAGCCGCGGATCAGCCCGGACGGAAAGGCGGCGGTCCTCACCGTCATGCCCGAGACGTCGCCGCAGTCGTCCGAGACGACCAACCTCGTGCACACCTTGCGAAGCGACGTAATCCCGGGCTCGACGCCCGACCGGATGGAGGTGAACGTCGGCGGCACCACCGCCCGCGTCATCGACCAGAGCGACTACCTCGCGGGCAGGATCCCCGTCTTCATCGGCGGCGTCCTGCTGCTCTCATTCCTGCTCTTGCTCGTCGCGTTCCGGGCGCCGCTCATCGCCCTGAAGGCGGGCGTGATGAACCTGCTCTCGCTCGCCGCCGCCTATGGAGTGGTCGCACTCGCGGCCGAGGGAGGAACGCTCGGCTCGCTGATCGGCGTCGCGGGCGACACGCCGATCCCGCCGTTCGTCCCGGTGATGATGTTCGCGATCCTCTTCGGGCTGTCGATGGACTACGAGGTGTTCCTACTCTCGCGGATCCGCGAGGAGTACCTCCGCACCGGAGACACGAGCGGCTCCGTCGCCGCGGGCCTCGCCAAGACCGCCCGCGTGATCACGGCCGCCGCCGCGATCATGGTCGTCGTCTTCCTCGCCTTCGTCTTCTCCAGCGAGGTCTTCCTCAAGCTCATGGGGCTGGGGATGGCGACGGCGATCCTCGTCGACGCGACCATCGTGCGCATGGTGCTCGCGCCAGCCGCGATGCAGCTCCTAGGCAAGGCGAACTGGTGGATCCCGCGCTGGCTCGACCGCGCTCTTCCCCGGCTGGACGGAGACGTCGCGCACGCGCAGGTCGCCGCCGAACGGGCCTGAGAAGCATCTGGCTCAGGTGCCCGGCTTCAGCCGGCACCTGACCGTCGCGAGACCTCTTCGGCGGATGCGGGCGGACGCGTATGCGCGCCGAGCGGAGCGCCTCCCTGACACGAAACAGCTGGGAGCGCCCGACGAACGAGCGGTTCTCCTCTGTGTACACGCGCGCTAGGGAAAGCCCGGCGAGCATCGGCGCGGCTGGGTGAATTACGACCTCCGATTGCTCCAATCAGTAGTCGCGAGCACTTCCAGAAGCTGCGGCTCGCGCCGGCGGGATGCGGCTCGCGCCGGCGGGATGCGGACCACCGGCGCGTACTCGCAGTCCTGCGCTTCCTCGAGGCGCGCTGACCCCTACGCGGCGCGCCGCGTGTGCTCGGCGAGGCCGTTGACGAAGCCTTTGCGCCAGCTCGGATACAGCAGCTGCCAGCCGAGCTCCCGCTTCGCTTTCGCGTTCGACGCGCCGCGACCCTCGGTCATCATCGTCGCCAGCGCTTCGCCGGCCATGAGCCGGCCGAGCCACAGCGGCACGTGATGCGGCGGCTTCGCGCCGGCCGCGTCGGCGAGATACGGCAGCCACTCCGACGCCGGCGCTGGCTCGTCGTCGACGATGTTGTAGAGGCCGGGCTCTCCGCGCTCGATCGCCGCGAGCGTCGCCCGCGCGGCGTCTTCGATGTGGATGAAGGACGCCATCCCGGCGCCGCTCCCGACGACCGGGAACATGCGCTTGCGGATCGCCTCGAGCATTTCGCCGCCGACGGCGAGGGACGTCCCAGGCCCGTAGAACCCGCCGTACCGCAGGACGATGCCGTCCGCGGCGACGACCCGCTCCTCGAGATGCCGGATGGCAGCGATCGTCTCCTTCGCGTTCCCCACCGGGTTGTCATCGAGTGGCGCCTCTTCGTCCTTCACCGCCGCGCCCTCGCGTGCGTACGGCCAGCCGGCATAGCTCTGGGCGATGAATTTCCGAACGCCCACGGTCCTCGCAGCGCCGATGAGGTTGTCCGTGCCCTCGGTCCGCAACCTGTTCGTCTGCGCGAACGCTTCGTCGAACTTCCTCAGGTTCCCACCGACGGGCGCGAGCGCCGTCGCCTCGTGGGCGACAACGTCAGGCGCTGCCTCCGAGACGGCTCGGCCGACGGCCTCGGCGTCCAAGAGGTCGAGGACGACCGGCTCCGCGCCCAGCGCGCGTAGGTCGTCCGCTTTCGCGGCCGAGGTCGTGGTAGCAACGACCTCGTAGCCGGCGTCGACCAGGAGCGGAACAAGCTGCTTGCCGATCGCGCCCGATGCTCCTGCAACAAAGATCTTCATGACCTGCTCCTTTCGTTTCGGTTCGTGCTCTAGGACGAGACCGACCCGGCGCCTGTGACATGTCACAGCGGCGCGTGCTATCTCGTCTCAGAGGCATGCGCACCGAAGCGCCGTACGAAAAGCTCAGGCCGTTGCTGTTCTCGATCGCCTACCGGATGGTCAGCGGCGTCAGCGAGGCCGAGGACATCGTCCAGGAGGCCTTCCTCCGCATCCATCGCGCCGAGGCCGGCGGCGAGAAAATCGAGTCGCCGAAGGCGTACCTCTCGGCGGTCGTGACACGCCTCAGCATCGACCACCTCAGGTCCGCGCGCGTCCGCCGCGAGCAGTACGTCGGCCAGTGGCTGCCCGAACCGCTCCTGACCGACCCCGAGCCCGACGCCGCCGCGCAGGCCGAGACCGCCGACTCGCTCTCGATGGCGTTCCTCGTCCTGCTCGAGAGCCTGACGCCGGTCGAGCGCGCCGTCTTCCTGCTCCGCGAGGTCTTCGACTACGACTACGGCGAGATCGCGAAGATCGTCGAGCGCAGCGAGGACAACTGCCGTCAGCTGTACGTCCGCGCCCGCCGCCACATCGACGAGGGACGGCCGCGCTTCGAAGCGTCACGGCAGCAGCGCGACGAGCTCGCACAAAGGTTCCTCGCCGCCGCGCAGAAGGGCGACACGGAGGCGCTGATCGAGCTGCTCGCTGCGGACGTCGTCGTCTACGGCGACGGCGGCGGCAAGGCGCCGTCGTGGCCGCAGCCGATCTACGGGCGCGAGCGCGTCGCGAAGCTGATGGCGGGCACGTTCGCGCAGGCGCTGCGGCTCAGCGCGTCCGTAGAGCCGACACAGCTCAACGGCCAGCCAGGGCTCAGTTTCGTCGACCACGAAGGCCGCATCGGCGCCGTCATGTCACTCGAGATCGCCGACGGCGTCATCCAGACGATCCGCGGGGTCACGAACCCCGACAAGCTCGCGCACCTCGGAGCCGTTGCGGACGTCCGCGCGATTCTGCGGCAGGGGCGGACGGAGCGCTAGCCGGGAAGCCGCCCGAGCGTCACTGAGTCCGCGCGGTCTTTCGCCGCGACGCTCTCGTCGTCACGCACCATCAATGACGGCTTCGATTAGTAGTCCTCGGAGGTCGCTTCGAACGACTGCGACCTCCGTTTGCTCGGATCAGTAGTCCTCGGAGGTCACTCCGGAGCACAACGACCTCGGGTTGCTCCGGGTCGAGCGGTGTTGATCTCATTAGACGCCAAGTCCTGCGAACCCGAGGGCCGACAGGACCTGACGCAGCGACTCTGACACGAGCCGTCAAGCGATCGGCCATCGGCGGGGTGGGACGATTAGGGACGGGCAGCCTCGAGGATCTGTTTCAAGGTTGCGAGGTTGTCATTCACGCTCTTCTTGACCAGGCGGCGAGCGAGTTGGGGCAGGAAAGCGGCCGCTCCTGGCAGCTCGACCTCCGCGTCGAGTCTCATGTCTGTCCCGCCGTTTTCCGCAGAGAGCCGGTAGCGGTAGAGGAACGGCGTCGGCCCCGCGGTCGTGCGGATCGCGAACTCTCGCGGCGGCTCGCTCGCCACGACCTCGAGCTCGTTGACCGCGCGACCGCCGGGAAGGTCTCGGGGAATGACCTTGACCATCTCGAGGAAGGAGCTGGACCAACCATGGGTCAGGACGAGCGGCAGCGCGTCGGGACCCCGACCGCGTTCGTGGATGAAGTGCACGCCAAGCCGCTCGATCCGGACGCGGAAGGCGGCCAGCGAGTTCATCGCACGCTCGTGCTCGCGCCAGTCGTACTCCGTTTGCCAGTACGCGATGAGCTCGCGCATGTAGGCGAGGCTCGTGCCGTAGTCCCAGTCGCTGCCGTCGATCTCGTCCGGCCACCGCGTCGCGGCCAGGCGGGCACGCAGGTCGGCCACCTGCTCCTCGCCGACCGCAACCACCATCGGGTCGGCGCAGGTGCGACCGTCGTTCATGCGGCGTTCGCGCGGCACGCCACGCTATCGAGGGCGGCGCGGAGACAGTCGGAGCGGCCGCACACCTTCACCGCACCGATCGCCTGCAGGCCGTAGACGTCGCGGCCGCCGTGAAAGCAAGTCGTCTCGGCAGCTCTTATGTCGTTCGACTTCACGCGTCCGTCGCCCCGCCGCCGGGGGGAGAGGAGGGGGCGGCGGCGAGGCGTGGACGCGGCGTCGTCAGACAATCGGGCAGTTGACGACGAGGGAGGTCTTCTTGAGCGTGACCTGACCGGTCGCCGAGGCCTTCGTCGCGCGGGATCAAGCGCATCCACGCAACGAGATCTTGGTCGCGTTGCGCAACGTAGATCTCGGCGCGCAGCGCCGCCTCAGCAAACAGGCGGAGCGTCTCGACCCATGCCGCGACGCGCTCCTGGTCGTAGCCCCAACCGGCCTTGGCCGCCAAGGCGATCTGGCGCAGGCGCCGTTCGTCCATCGAAACCGCCTCGCGAATCGTGACGCCGTCGCTGCTGTCGAACGAGTCGCCGTCGGTCACCGGCTGACCTCTAGCGAGGGCTCGAGCTCTTGCCGCGACCGAGCTCGTTCGTGGGCGAGTCGTGGGAGCCAGTGCAGCTGCCTCGGTAGGTACCAGTTCCAGTCGCCGAGGAGCTTCATTGTCGCTGGCAGAAGCACGCCGCGGATCAGCGTTGCGTCGATGAGGACGGCGGCGGCCAGCCCGACGCCGGCCTGCTTGAGCTCGAGCGACGAAAGTGTGCCGAACAGGGCGAACACGCAGACCATCACGACGGCCGCGGCCGTGACGACGCCGGCGGTCGACGAGATCGAGCGTCGCACGGCCGTTTGCGTCGGCTCGCCGGAGTCGACGGCTTCGCGCACACGGCTGAGGATGAACACGTGGTAGTCCATCGAGAGCCCGAAGAGCACGACGAACAGGAAGAGCGGGAGCCATGAAACGATCGTGCCGTTGGACTGGAAGCCGAGGATCGATTCTGCCCAGCTGTGCTGGAAGACGAGTGCGAGCACGCCGTAGGAGGCGGCGACGGAGAGCAGGTTGAGCACGATCGCCTTGAGCGGAACGACGATCGAGCGAAAGGCGACGAGCAGCAGGCCAAAGGCGAGTGCAAGCACGAACGCGAGCACGTACGGGAGTGCATGTCGGATCTGGCGAGTGAAGTCGACGTCCTCGGCCGTAGAGCCGGTAACGGCTGTCTCGGCACCAGAGATCTGCCCCACGGTTGACGGGATCAGCCGATGCCGCAGTGCATCGATGGCGTGGCGGCTTGACGCGTTCGCGCCGTTGCCGGTGAGTGGGAGGAAGAGCGCGGCCGCGCTGCCCGCCTTGGTCGAGACTGCACGGATCGGATCGACCGGCTCGTTCGCGACACCTTCTTCGACTGCGAGTCGACTGAGACGACCGAGTACCTGCCTGAGCTGCTCCTGCTTCACCGCCGGTGCCTCGACGGCGACGACGGCGGTCTCGCCGCCACTTGGGAAGGCGCGGCGGACAGCGCCAAGCGTCTTCAACGCGGGCTCGCGCTGGGCGGTCAGCGCGAGGTCGCTCGGCTTGGAGACTTGCAGCTCGAGCGCCGGGTACGCCAGTGCGGCGAGCACTGCGGTCGAGAGCGTCGCCGCGACCAGCGGTCGTCGAGTGACGCGATCGACGAGCGCAGACCAGAAGCGGCTGCCACCCTCGGTGTGCGCGTGTGGCACAAGCGGGATTCGGCCGCGGTCGATCCGCGCGCCGAGCAGGCGCAAGGTGGCAGGCAGCACGCTGACCGCGCCGAGCACCGCGCAGGCGATGACGGCGATTGCGGCGGTCGCGATCCCGCTGAGCGTCTTGACGCCGACGATGTACATGCCGGCCATCGCAATCGCGACCGTCGCGCCGGAGACGAGGACGGCTCGGCCGGAGGTGCGGAGCGTCGTCTCGAGCGCCTGGTCGACGGCGGCCCCACGGCTGCGCTCTGCGCGCGAGCGGACGACGAAGAAGAGCGCGTAGTCGACGCCGACCGCCATCCCGATCAGGAGCACGACGGTCTTGGCGCTGTCCTCGACCGGGAACAGCTGACTGAGCGGCCCGAGCAGCCCGAGCCCGGCGGCGACGGCGCTCAGCGCGAGCAGCACCGGGACGACCGCCGCCGTCAGCGCTCCGAACGCGAACAGGAGCACGAGCAGCGTCACGGGGATCGAGAGCAGCTCGGCGCGGCGCAGGTCGCGATCGACGGTGCGGTCTCGCGCCTGGTCAGCGGAGACGTCGCCCGTCTCCTCGATCGTCAGCTCTGGGTGCGCGCGCGCCACGCTGGCGACGGCGGCGCGAATACGCTCGACCGCGACCTCGCGCGAGAGTTCCGCGACGACGACGGCGGAGCGCCGGTCAGCGGAGAGCGTGAGTTCGGGTTCGAGCCCGAGCGCGCGGAAGCGCCGCTCGACGTCGCCGATCGCCGCCCGAGGCACGGGTGCGCGCGCTGTGTGGAGGTACGCCAGCTCCCGTCCCGGGCCCCAGAGACCCTGCTTGTTCATGATCGCGTAGCCGCGCGCCGATTCGCCGACGGCACCGTTGTCGAGCGTTTTCGTGCCGCTGATCGCGCCGAGCCCGATGCAGACGATGACGAAGCTCATCCACGCTGTAACCGCCAAACGCGGGTGAGTGATGCTCCAGCGTCCGATGCTCATGTGCGACCTCCTTGGATGTGTTGAGGCTCGCACTGCCGCTGTCGTCTGCCCAGCCGGGCAGCCGCACACTTTCGTGGTAGGGCTGGCCGGTACCTAGGCCGCGTTGAGGAACGTGACGACGGCGAGCACGCGCCGATGGTCGTCCTCTGACTGCGGCAACCGCAGCGTGGCGAAGATGTTCTTCACGTGCTTCTCGACCGTGTGCTCGGTGATGAACAGCCGCTGCGCGATCGCCTTGTTTGACCGCCCTTCGGCCATCAGCGCGAGCACCTCCAGTTCGCGCTCGGTCAGATCCTCGAGCGGCGTGTCGCCCTTGCGGCGCTGGCCGACGAGTTGGGCCACGACTGCCGGGTCGAGCACGGACCCGCCCTCGCCGATCCGCCGCACGCTTGCGGAAAGCTCGGCGAGGTCGGAGACGCGGTCCTTGAGCATGTAGCCGACACCCTCGGTTCCCTGCGCTAGCAGCTCGACCGCGTAGCGTGCCTGCACGTACTGAGAGAGCACGAGGATTCCCACGTGCGGCCAGCGGGCGCGGATCAGCTTCGCCGCTCGCAGCCCTTCGTCGGTGTGCGTCGGCGGCATCCGGATGTCGACGATCGCGACATCCGGATTCGCACGCTCGACGAGCGCGCACAGCTCGTCGGCATCGGCGGCGAGTCCGACAACCTCGAACCCCGCCTCCTCGAGCAGCCGCGCCAGGCCCTCGCGCAGGATCACGGCGTCGTCGGCGACGACTACCTGCACGGGATCTCCGCCCGCAGCGTTGTGCCGCGGCCCGGCGGGCTCGACACCGTCAGCCGCCCCCCGAGCGCGTCAACCCGGTCGGAGAGGCCGCGTAACCCCGAGCCGCCGCCGGCGGCCGCGCCGCCGATCCCGTCGTCGGCCACCTCGACCACGAGCACACCGTCCTCCAGCGAGGCGGCGAGCCGCACCTCGCTCGCGTGCGAGTGCTTGGCCGCGTTGGCCAACGCTTCGCTGGCGACGAAATATGCCGCGCCCTCGACCTGCTCCGGCAGCCGGCCGCTGACGGCGAGGTCGAATCGCACCGGCAGCGCCGCTCGCCTCGAGAGATCGTCGAGCGCCGCGGCGAGCCCGCGCTCGACCAGGATCGCCGGCCGGATCCCTTGCGTCAGCTCGCGCAGTTCCGCGAGCGCAAGCGTGAGCGCATCGCGCGCTTCGCGCAGAACGGGTTCGACCGCGGGCCGGTCGGCCGCCAGCTTCGACTCGGCGAGGCCGAGCGCCATCGCGATCGAGACGAGCCGCTGTTGCGTTCCATCGTGCAGGTCGCGCTCGATCCGCCGCCGCTCCGTCTCCGTCGCCTCGACCAGACGCGCGCGCGAGGCTTGAAGCTCGGCCAGCCGTGCCCGCAGCTCCGCCTGCAGGCGCGCGTTCTCGAGCGTCAAGCCGGCAGCGGCGCAGACCGACTGCACCAGTTCGTTGTTCTCCACCAGCGCGGGATCGTGGATGAGCGCCGCGATCGGCTCCCCCTCCCGCTCGACAACCGTCGCTGCCCTCTCACCTCCTGGCTGGGGCAGCCGCACCGGCGATCCGCCGGCATCGACGTAGCGCGCGCTGGCGGGAACCCAGTACGCGAGTTCGAGCGAGGGATCACCGAGCGCGCGCCCGAGCGCTTCGCGTAAATCGACAGAGGTCGCGCCTCCGCCGAGCTCGACCACGAGTCCGGCGACCGCACCGCGCGCGAGCTGCCGCTGCAAGAGCACGGCCAGCACGGCAATCGGAATCGACGCGAACACGACCTCCCGCATCCACGCCGGCCCCTCCCCGAGCGGATGATCGAAGATGTCGTTTCCGACCGAGAACGCGAGCGCGGCGAACATCGCGCTGCCTGCCCACAACACCGGTGCGCCCGCGCGCCGCTCGGGACCGCTTGCCCGCAGCCAGCGGCGCACGAGCAGCGCAACCGTGAACACCGACAGCACAACGCCGACGCTGCGCTGCCCCTGAAGAATCCCCTCCGCGAGGCCGTCGTTACGCGAGACCTCGAACGCGTTGCGCGGGCAGTCCGAACAGATCTGCGACCGCGAGTCGGCGAACAGCAGCCAGGTGAGCTCGATCATTGTGACGAGCACGGCTGCGGCCGCGATCAGCCCGCGGTCAAGCTTGCTGCGCAACCGCCCGGTCGGAAACGAGAGCACCAGATAGACGAACCCGAGCAGGTAGACGGACTCGAGCGCCTTCCCCAGCGTGAACACCAGCGACGAACCCGCGTCGGCGAGGAAGGTGGCGAACCAGGCAAACCCTATAAAGACCATCACCGTGCCCAGCCGGTTCTCCGGACGCTGGCGTCGCGCGATCAGGCCGCTACCGATATAGGCCCAGCCGACGACGAGCGCGAGCACCGCCGAGGCCGCCAAGGGAGACCGCTCCCGGTCGCTCCCGAGCACGAGCAACGCTGCGCCTACTCCGGCGCCAAGAGCGAACAGCGCGATCAAGAGTTCACGCCTCATCAGCGACTGCAGAGATCGTGCACGCCCGCCCGCACGAAGTACAGCGACAGCACACCTCGACCCGGTCACGGCTCAAGACTCGCCCTCGCCGCCGGCCGTCGCCACCCGGCGGGCCAGAGTTCCGAAAAGTACGGCCAGCCGGTAGCGAAAGTCCCGTCAGCAGGCTGTCGCCGCCGATGTCGACCGACCACACTCGCGGCATGACGATCACTCACAACAGAGAACCCGTGAGCGCGAACCGCCTCGCCGCCGCCGGGCTCGCCGCGCTCGGTGCCGCCAGCGCCGTCCCTATCCCGTTGGCGCAGCTCGACTTCGCCGGGCTCATCAACGTGTTCAACATCGACAACGGCGACTCGCCGCGCGCGCTGCTCGTGATCGCAGCCCTCGGGGGCACCCTCACGGTCGCGGTGCTCGCGGTCGCATTCGTCGGCTCGTTCCTCGCCGCCACCGGCGCGGCATCCGCTCGCGCCGTCCTCATCGCCGCCGCGCTCGCCGGGCTCGTGACCGCAATGCCGCTCTGGATCCCCGCCGGCGTCCTGATGGGAGCAGCTGCAGTCTTGCTCGGGCCACTGGAGCACGACGGGTCCGACCACGCCGATCGGAACCGACTTCGGACGACCGGCGTACACGCCCGCACTCCGCGTCAAGGAGAGATCTGATTCCCGAGCAGTACGACCGGTGGCTGCCTTTCGCAGTCGTCGGCGCCGCGGCCGCGCTCGCGCTCGCAGCCGCCTGCTCCTCCGACGCAAGGGAGCACGCACGGCCGGCGTCGATCCCGTCTGCCTCGCTTTCCAGCCTGCACGGCAGAATCGCCTACAGCACCCGCGGCGGCGACATCTGGGTGATGAACGCCAACGGCAGCGGGCGCCGCCGGATCACCCGCTCCGGACGCGGTACCGATTTCGACCCTGACTTCTCGCCGGACGGGCGGCGGATCGTCTTCCGCACCTCCCGCGGTCGCTACGCACCCGACACAAACGGGATTGGGCTCGAAGGCATCTTCGTCGTCAACGTCGGCACCCGGCGCGAGCGGCAGATCCAACCGCGCACCGGCGGCCTCTTCCCCGCCTGGTCACCCGACGGCAAAAGGATCGCCTTCAGCGGTCTCCCCCGCGGCGCCGGCACCCTCGACACGATCCACCTGATGAACGCGGACGGCAGCGATGTCGTCGACCTCGGCCCGCCCGGCGAATGCGCCACCTGGTCGCCCGACAGCTCGAAGCTCGCGTACTGCTCCCATCCCGGCGACGGCAACTGGGCCGTCTGGGTCATGAACGCCGACGGCAGCAACCGCCGCCAGGTCACCCATCCAACGCTGATCCCGCCGGCTGGCGCACACGGCGACTACCCCGGCGCCTGGTCACCCGACGGCAGGCAGATCGCCTACACCTCCGACGTCGACGGCGACCGCGAGCTCTTCCTCATGAACGCCGACGGGTCCGATCAACACCGGCTCACCCGCTTCCGCGGCGCAGACGGTGCAGAGGCGTGGCTCCCCGACGGCCGAATCGTCTTCGCCCACTTCCACGGTGCCGAGCCGCTGCCGCACTGGTACCTCATCCGACCGGACGGCAGCGGCCTTCGCTCACTGCCGCAGCTCCACGGAGCCGGCGACCCCATCGACTGGCTGCGGTAGCATCGTCGCTCTTTCGCTTCGGCGGATGGTTCGAGCTCCAAACCGAACGGTGCTCGCCCCTCGCACCGAAGCCAGCCGGGGCAGCAAACGGGCAGCAAACGTCTGAAATCGGCTTTGCGCAACGATGCGGAGGCCGATCGTGAGAAGGGCGAAAAGCCGCATGAATAGAGCGATTCCGCGTCGGCGAGATGTGGCCGGGTCTCACGGGACGCTCAGGCCTCGATCGGTCGTTCGGCAAGGAGGCCGTGGACGCGCTCGGCCCCGACGATGTTGCCCTTGGCTTCGTACAGGCGGCCTCAGCGAGCGCCGCTCGCGACTCGTGCGGGCGGTCCGCGAGGCGCAGAACCTCGCCGAGATCGGCGAGCGCCTCCGCTCGTAGGTTGAGAATGTCCGCGGTTGCGGACGCTATCGCCACTGCCTCCCGCCCGAGGCGTTCGGCCTCGTCGAGCTCGCCTCTCCGCGCCAAGATCTTCGCCCGCACTCGCCGCCATTGGGTCTGCCCATCGGCATCTTCGGGCAGCGTGAGGCGGTCGGCGCGCCATCGCTCGGTCAACTGCAGCGCTTCCTCTTCTCGCCCTTGAGCGAGGACCGCCTCAGCCAGGTAGGGCGCAGCGCTCGAGAGATAGCCGAATTCTCCGACTTTCTCGTAGTGCTCGCAGACCATGCGCAGCTCGCGCTCGGCCCGCACGGCGTCGCCCGCGAACAGCTCGACATGGCCTGCAACGAAGTGTGCGTGCGTGATGTCGAGGCCATGCTCCTCCCCCAACGCTCTCGCCTGCGAAGCAAGGCCGCGTGCCGCGTCGAAGTGACCCTGGGTCGCCGTGAGGTGCGCGCGTGCCAAGAGGAATGCCATCTCGAGTCTTCCGTTGATCGCGGCGCGTGAGCCGAGGTCCTCCAGTCTGCGCAACGCCTCCTGTACCGGTGTTGGGCCTACACGCATCGCCGCGCACATGAACTGGATGCTTTCGGCCTCTTCCGCTCGGTTGCCCGCGTCGCGCGCGAGCCGGGCGCCGGCCTCCAGATCCGGGAGCGCTGCCGCAGCCTCGCCGCCCCAGACCCGGTACTTCCCGCGAGTCGTGAGGGCGCGACCGAGCCCCTCCTTGTAGCCAGCCTCGTGGAAGACCTGAATCGCTGCTTCGATCTCGCGCAGGACGTCCTCTCGCCCGACGCCGGTCTGGGCGGTCCTGTGGGACCGAAGGTCCGTGAGCGCGACAGCTGCGTCCGCCGCGACCACGGGCTCGCCCGCCGCTCGTCCGCGCTCGACCGCCTCGGAGAGCACCGTATCCGCGCGATCCAGCTGACCCTGCTCGCGCAGCGCTCGACCGAGGGAAGGAAGGATGCTCAGGCGACCAGGGTCGTCGACGGGGAGCAAGGCTGCTGCCCGCTCGAGCAGGTTCATCGCCGCCCGTGAGTCGGCGCGGGCGTAGGCCCGGCGTCCGGACACTGCGAGGCGCTCGGCAGCTCGCGCGGCGAGTGCCCGACCCCTCTCGCCAGGTCGCCCGAGCGCCTCGAGGCAGCGGTAGGCCTGCTCGAGGTGGTAGCCGATCACCTCGTCGAACTCCTCGCCCCTGCCGTCGAGCCAGTCGGCGAAGCGCTCGTGCAGCTCGGAGCGGAGCTCCTTCGGGACGCGCTCGTAGGCGGCGTCGCGGATCAGCATGTGGCGGAAGCGGAAGGTGTCCTCGATCGCCTCATGCGGGCGGATGAGCTCCTTGCGGACGAGCGCCGCCAGCTGAGCTCCCGCGGGCCTGCGGTGGTCCGGAGCGAGCTCCGCGAGAGTCTCCCACTCGAACTCGAGGCCGACGACGGAGGCACGCTCGATCACCTCTCGCTCCTCATCGGGGAGCGAGTCGAGGCGAGCAGCGAGAAGCGCCTGAATCGTCGGCGGCACATCCTCGGGGTCACCACCTTCCGCGAGCATCGCGAGCAGCTGCTCGACGAAGAGCGGGTTCCCTTCGGCCGCGTCGCTGATCCGGGCGCGGATGTCATCGTCGAGCCGAGAGTCGAGGAGGAGCTCATCGATTAGCTCCTCCGACTCAGCTCGCGAAAGCGGCTCGAGCGTAAGCGTCTCGGCGCGGGACGATCCAGCCCACGTCGGGCGGGCGTCGATCAGGTCGGGACGTGCAAGGCAGAGAAGTAGGAGGGGTGCGTCCCGAGTCCAATCCACCAGATGTTCGAGCAGGTCGAGCAGAGTCGGCTCGGCCCAATGGATGTCCTCGACGACGAGGGCAAGCGGTCGCTCTCGGGCGCGTCGCTCGAACGATTTCCTGACCGACCAGAAGATGTCCTCCGCCGCAACCGCCGAGAGCGCCTCCGCGAGCTCGTCCTCGGCACCCCCTTCGCGGAATATCTCGACCAGAGGCCAGTACGTGATGCCCTCTCCGTAGGGAAGACAGCGGCCGGTGAGCACGCTCGCGCTGCCCGTGAGCAAGGCGGCCAGCTCGCGGGCAAGCCGCGACTTCCCGATCCCCGGAGGGCCGAGGATGGTGACGAGTTTGCACTGGCGCTCCGAGACCGCCCGGTCGAAGGCGGCGTGCATCAGCGCCAGCTCCTCACGACGACCGACGAGTGGTGCGTCGAGCCGCCGCTCGTAGGCGGGTGCGCCTTCGAAGACCTGCACGAGGCGAAAGGCCTCGACGAGCTCGGCTTTCCCCTTGAGCGGAAGCGGCTCGACGAGGTCGACCTCGATCGCCCCCCGCGAGAGACGGCGCGTTTGCTCGCCGATCAGGATCTCGCCCGGTTGCGCAGCCTGCTCGAGCCGCGCGGCAACGTTGACCGCATCTCCTGTCGCAAGCCGCTCCTCCGTGCCGGTGACGACCTCTCCTGTGTTGACACCGGTGCGAACCTGCAGCGAGACCCCGTAGTCGCGTTCGAGCTCGTCATTGAGCGAGCTGAGCGAGTCGCGGAGCTCGGATGCGGCACGTACGGCACGGAGGGCATCGTCCTCGTGCACCGTCGGTACCCCGAAGACGGCCATGACTGCGTCGCCGATGAACTTCTCGACCGTTCCGCCATGGCGCTCGAGGCATCCTCTCGCCGTCTCGAAGTAGCGCGCCATCACCCGGCGCAACGACTCGGGGTCGAGCTGCTCGCCGAGTGCCGTCGAGCCGGTCACGTCCGCGAACAGGACCGTCACCGACTTGCGGACCTCCCGCGCGGCGGCCACACCAAGCTCAGCGCCGCAGCCGCTACAGAAGCGTGCGCTGTCGGGGTTCGCCTGGCCGCAGCTCGAGCACGTAGCCACAGGCAAAGCGTATGCCGCGCTGCCGAGCGAAGCAGCCCGTCGAGGGACCCGATCGCTGTCCACGGTGACTGGCGCGCCCATAGCTGCACGGTTCCCAGCGCCATCCGGAGGCGCGTTTCACGGGTAGCAAACGGGCAGCAAACGTTTGAGATCGGTGCCGCTCAACCATGCGGACTCGGACTACGAGAGCCGCGAAAAGCCCCATGAATAGAACCATTCCGCGGCAATCGTCGTCCACCGTCGCGATCCCCGAAGTGGCCTGTCACGCCGGAGGTCGCGGGTTCGAGTCCCGTCGCTCCCGTCCTCTCGAAGTTCCTGCAACTCGGGATTTCGGGTTGCCTCGATAGACGAAATCCGCGCGCTAAAGCCGGAACGTTTGCTGGCCCGATGGCATTTCTCTGAGCCGAGATCTTTGGGCAAATAACCTGCAATACCGACAAATCTTGTATGTGTTCAATCGGTGCGGGGCCCCTGAAGGCCTGGATGGAGCCGTTTATGGAGCTTTCGCGTCGCGAACGCGCGTGGGGTGTTCGGCCAGAGTCCCCTGAGCCTGTTCTTTTGGTTCGCCGACGCCGGCGACGAAGGAATGAGTGCGATTGCCGCTCGATGCCCGCGCACATAGCATCGCGCCCATGCGTGAGCTGCGCCCCGGCGTCTGGCATTGGCAGTCGCCGCATCCCGACTGGAACGAGGAGCAGTGGTGGCCCGAGCTCGTATCGTCGTACGCGATCGAGCTCGGCGACGACTTCCTGTTGTTCGACCCGCTCTCCGTTCCCGACGAGCCGCGCGAGCGCGCGACCGCCGTCGTCCTGACCGCGCCGTACCACGAGCGCGACGCCCGCAGGCTTAGCCTCCCGGTGCACACGCCGCCCGCAGACACCTGGCAGGATTGGGTCGAGAAGTTCGGCGTCGACCCCGACCGCGTGCGCGGCATGGAGAGTGAGGACCTCGCCTGGCTGCGGGCGGGCGAAGGCGAAGGACACTTCCACGGTCCCGGAGCGTGGCCGTTCGGCATCAACGCGTACGCGGGCCGCGAGGACAACGATCTCATCCTCTGGCTGCCGTCGCTCAACGCGATCGTCACCGGCGACTCGCTCTCCGACTTCGGCGATGGACTGGACATCCAGCTCGGCGGTCGCAAGCACGTGACGCGCGACGATGTCGTCCAACGGCTCCGTCCGCTGCTCGACCTGCCGGTCGAGCTCGTGCTGCCCGCGCACGGCGAGCCGACGGATCGCGCGGCGCTCGAGCGCGTGCTCTCCTAAGCGGCCCGGCGAGACTTGTTTACGGGCGATTCCCGCAGCTCAGGCGACTCGCGTACGCGAGAGTGCTTGCTCGGGAGCCCGTCAAACGAGGGTCGGGATCGGATCGCCGCGTGTTCTGGCGATGAGCACGTGGCTGATGTAGGCGTAGAGCGGGCGGCGTTGCAACCGGCAGGTCTGGTCGACGGAGAGCAGTCGTTCGATCGTGCGTTCGCCGCCTTGGAAGCGGCTGCCGAGTGAGAGCTTGCGGTAGATGACGGCGGCGCGCAGGCCGCGCTCAGCGGCGTTGTTGGTTGGCTCGACGTCGGGAATGTCGGCGAAGGTCCAGAGCGCGGGCCAGAGCTTCAAGAGGTTCCGCGCGAGCGCCCTGACGTGCCGTTGCCGTCTGCCGGTTGAGCCCCATTCGAGCAGCGGCCGCATCTGCTGTTGGATCGCCGCGACCCGCTGCTGGAGTGCGTCGCGGTCGGCGTCTTGCTGGAACTGCTTCCAGGCTTGGAAGACGTTCCAGGTCACCTCGAGCCCGTCGAGCCCGAATGTCTCCTGGGCGCCGAGGACGAGGTCGGCGTGGAAGGTGAAGTCGCGGCGCAGGTGCGACCAGCAGACCTGCCGCTGCTCCGGCTCGAGGCTGTTGTAGGCGCTGAAGCGGTCGGAGCCGACGACGCCAGCGAACCGCTCGCCGAGCAGCCCGTGCAGGTGCTGTTTGCCGCGGTCGGGCGCGATCCGCAACACCGCCGTCCGCTTGCTGAAGGCGCCCCAGAGCGTGCGCGGCTCGCCGCCGAGGTACCAGCCGGTCTCGTCGATGTTGAGCGCGCCCGCGACACGCGTCCGTTCGAGTAACTCGTCGTAAACCGGTTCGAGCGTCTCGGCGGTGCGGCTTAGGATCGCGTCGATCGTGCCGACCGCGATCGGGCAGCCGAACAGCTCGTCCAGCAACTCGACCAGCTGCCGGCTGGAGAGACGGTTGCGGACGGTGAGTGCGGCGATCGCCGCCTCGAGCTTTGGGCCGAGGCAGCCACGGGGAACGCCCAGCGGCAACTCGCGGCACGGACCCTGCGGCCGCAGGCCGGACAGCAGACGCGCTGCAGCTGGTGCTCGCTGATCTCGACCGCAAGCGGCGGCAGCTCCGCCACCTGGTGCCGCACCGGCACGCCACTCGGCTCACGCTCCTCCGCGGCGAAGATGTGGCCGCACTTGCAGCGCGTATCGGCTTTTCGGCGGGAGGCGGGGTCCGTGCACATCCGCTGGGGAGGCTCGACGCGAACCGCCGATCGCAGGCGCCGCTTCCGCTTGATAGAGGTTCCTTGACGGGGCCGTCGGCGTTTGGTTACCTCGTACCCGACTCGAAGGACCTGTCTTTCTGGGAGGGGGGTCTGATGCGATTTCGATTGTTGCTCTTGGTGGCGCTTGCCGTCGCAGCCGCCTCTGTCGTCACGGGCTCGGCGGCAGCGGATCCGACTTTTAGCGCGCTGAATCCGGGTGGCCCGGCGAACTTCAGCGAGCGGGTGCCGGTCCAGTTCGTCTTCCTCGGCTACGAGCCCAGTCAGGTGAATCAATCCGACTTTTTGGCGGAACTGCCGAGCAAGTACGACGCGGTCGTGCGCTCGCGCGGGTTCTATCCCGGCCTGCCCACCGAATATGTCGGCCTTCACTACACCTACGATTTCAAGGTCGCCTACACAGACACGGCCTACGAGAACGCGTTCTTCAACAAGCTCACTAGCCTGGCCGTCCCCGAATCGACGATCGACGGGCGCACGCGGACGCTGTTCCAGGATCAGTACAACGCCGAGACGAAGAACGTCCTCGACGTCGGCACGAATTACTTCATCGACGCGCCGAGCGTCGAGAAGTGGCTGTACCAGAACCCGCCCGCGGGTGTTGACCCGAACCGCGACACGGTCGTGTTCGTCAACTGGTACGAGCGGCCGGACTTCAAGTTCCACACCTACACCAAGTTCGGCGAGCCCGATCCCGATACCGGCTACGACTTCGGTCTCAACCGCCAGAGCCGCAAGATCATCGCCTGGGGCGGGACCGGCCCGAACGACGAGGAGACGGGCTTCGGCGCGACGAGCCGGCTCTGGTTCTACGACCTCTCCGCCGGGCCGGAGTCGTGGACGGACAACTGGAACGTCGACGATGCGGACGTGGACGGCGATGGGACGGCGGACTACCGCATGCCGCCGACGTGGGAGTACTTCGCGAACGGCTACCACAAGCTCTCGCAACTCTCACGCGACCTCGGCAAGGTCGCGCGCTACGACGCGATCAACCTGCTCTTCACCTCCTCGCCGCTCTATCCGCCGTACATCACGCCGAACCGGCAGCCGGCGTCGATCAACCTCGACCTGAACTTCTTCCAGCTCGGCGGCGTCACCGGCACGCAGTACGAGACGACGGACCTCCTGGTCCACGAGGTGAACGAGGTGCACAGGATCTCCTACAACACCGACTCGCAGAACATGCCGGTGACACAGGAGCTCACGAACTGCTACCAGCTGTGGCTGTATGACGCCCGCTGCTACCCGGATCGGCCGCAGTACCCGGGCTTCGCAAACCTGTTCCTCTACAACGCGATCCACAAGGCCGAGTGGCGTGACGGCTCGACCCCGGCCGACTACGAGGCTGGGTTCTTCAACTTCGCCACCAACGATCGGCAATCGGCGCCGTTCCTCGGATTCGCCGACGACAACTGGATCGACGGCACACAGAGCGGGACGTTCAACTTCATCTCGCCGGCCATCGTCTCGCTCGGCTACGGCCTCACGACGACGCAGATCCACGAATACGGCCACCACTTCGGGATGAGCCACCCGCACGACGGCTACGACTCCGAGACCGGCGTCGACTACGGGCCGGCCGGGCCGTACTACTTCGCCTGGTCGGGCGACGAGGTCAACTCGATGATGAGCTACATCGACCTCAACTGGGACTACAGCCAGCTCGACCTCGATAACGCCAACCGCTTCCAGGCGACGGCCTACATGAAGGTCGCGAATGCGATCGCCGCCGACGTGCTCGCCAGCGCGACGGCGAACAAGGGCTTCGGAGACCTGCAGCGGGCGGACACCGAGTTCGCGGCGGCGCAGACGGCCATGGCTGCGCACGAGTACGTCGGCACCTTCGACCACGCCAAGCGCGGCTACGAGTACGTCCGGTCGGCGGCTGCGAAAGCCGGCGTGGGGGTGAATGCGAGCGACCACGGTTGGGATCTGCTCGCGCCCGTGCACGGTGGCAAGAGCGCCAAGCGCGACTACGCGTGGAAGGACCCGCTCGCCGGCACCAGGCGAGTACGCCCCTAAACAATCCTTCGGCCGAGGGCCCTCGTCGGGGGCCCTCGGCCGACGAAAGGTCGCCCGAACCACGCCCGCCTAGACTGATCCGGTGGGGTCGCGTTCGCGCCGCCGCGACGCGCCTGTCGCTGGCAGTCGCGTCGACGGGACTGCAGGGGCTGCGTCGACCGCCGCGCCTACGTCACGGCGAAACCAAGGCCCGTTCGCGCGCAGCTCGCGACGTTCGCGGTGGCTCATCAGCGAGACGCCACCGCGTACCACTTGAGCGAAAGCGGTCCGATCATCGGCTACGGAGGCGCTTCGGAAGTCTGTCGCGCCTCGCTACGCGCGGCCGTAGGAAGATGCGGCCGATGATCGCGCTCGCATTGCACCAATTCCTCGGAGAGCGGCGCTAGTCGCGGCGCGCCCGCAGAAGCGGCTGTCTCTCGCGTCCCGGCTCGACAGATGCTTTGGCCGGATTGACACACGTCGGGCCAGGCAGCAAACGGGCAGCAAACGTCTGAATTCGGCTTCGCTCAACCAAGCGGCATCGGACCGCAAAAGAGCCGAAAAGCCGCGGAGGTCACGAGCCCAAGCCGTTTTGCGGCCACGTCAAACCGGGCGCGAAGCTGGCGTGCGACTACGCAAAAAATGGCCGGAGGTCAAGGCCCCGTCACTCGTCATTGGGGCGTCCAGGAAGAGTCGTCTCGGTTGCCGATGCGGACGCATGGCCGGCGAGGGCGGCCGCGGTCCGCGGCCGCCCTGTTCGCTTCGGTCACGGAACGGCTTGCTCAAAAGCCTGCGCGATCACGCCGTAGCCGACGGTGTTCGCGTGCACATCGCCAAGGACGCAGAACCACGTCCAGGCGCAGACGTGCGTAGCAGCGTTCACCAGGTTGTCGTTCTCGAACTCCCCGGCGACGTCGGCGACCGGATCGCCCGCCGCGGCGTAGGTGTCGACGAGGGTCGTGTTGATGGCATTGACTCGGCTGCAGACGAACAGCAGCGATGGATCGGAGACGCAGAGCGGCGCGAACACGTCGTAGTAGGACATCCCGACGATCGGGACGTCTGAGCCGGCCGCCGCCCGGAGGTCGGCCAGGATCGCGGTCAAGTTCTCCACCATCGTCGCGGTCTGGGTCGAGCAGCCGGCCGGCTCGAACAGGCAGATGACGAGATTGCCCTGGGCATCGAGGCGCTGCAGATCGTTCGCGCCGATGTCGATCGTAACGAGCGCGACCTTGCCCTTGTGCGCCTGGAGGAAGCTAACGGCCTCGGCGAGCTGCGTCCCCTTCGGATAGAGGTCCTTGTAGCCGCGAGGCGTCGCGCAACTCAGGACGACGGTCGGATCCTGGCTGCCGAAGCGCATCGACACCGTCGACTCGCCGCCGCAGCCGAGCTTCACGAGCCGCAGCTTCGGCTGATCGGCGACCAACGAGGCATACCACTGCTCCGCATAGCCGTTCGTTAGGTCGCCGTTCGGCTGGAAGCTGGCCGCCAGCGAATTGCCGAGCGACAGGTAGTAGGTAGTTGGGCTATCGTCGGCACGCGAGACGGGGGTCAACGCGGCGGCCGGCGCCGCGACGACCGCGCACAGCACGGCAACGATTGACAGTCGGAGTTTCATCGCTCCACCTCCTGTGGCTCTTGGTCCTGCTTCGTTTCGAAGAAGGCAAGGAGTTGGCCTGAGTCTCGGAACGGTTCGCGTCGGCCGGAGGCGACGTGTTCCACGAATCCGCGCAGCTCGCCGCGGCTCGGCGCCTCCTCGTCCTCGTCGGACCTAATCCAGATCTGAACGACGTACGTCTCCACGTTGTCCCTTTCAATTCGCCGACGAGGTCAGTCGAGATGAACCTCGCCGGTGAACGTCGCGACCGCGGTGGTTGGCGAGATGAAGGCGAGCAAGCTGAAGTCGCCACTGCCGCGGAGGTGGTCGTAGGCCCCCGTCCCGCCCAGCGCCACCCAGGGGCCACTGTCCATGAAGTCGGGCGGATGGACCTGGGGGTGGAACTGGATCGTGAACGTACCGCTCGCGTCGTCGCAGCTGAAGTGCTGAAGGCCTGTGAACGCAGATGCGACCGACCCTCCTCCACCGGCGATCGGCTCGCTGACGAAGGTGCCACTCGAGCAGAGCGGCGAGGTGGCGGTGAACGTCCCCTGCGGGACCGGGCCGCTGAAGTCGGCGAACACCGTGATCGTCACGGGCGTTGGTGGCGTCGCTGTCGCAGCCGCTGGGAGCGCGACCGCAGCGACGCCCGCTGCTAGCAAGACGAGCCTGCGCATGGTCTCCTCCTTCGAAGTGGGTCTTCACGCCGCGAGAGCGGAGCAGCAGCCGCTAAAGAAGCGCTACGAGAGCGCCAAAGAACCGCTAAGGGGTGGTAGCTTCACTGGTCGGAGACGCGCTTGGACTTCCGGATCCTGGGCCCGCTCGAAGCCGAAGAGGACGGTCGCCTCCTCGCGCTCGGGGGCGCCAAGCAGCGCGCGCTACTCGCCCTGCTGCTCCTCCACGCGAACGAGGTCGTTCCACGCGACCGGCTGATCGATGAGCTCTGGGGGGAGCGCCCTCCCGAGACCGCGGCCACGGCTTTGCAGGGCTACGTCTCCGGCCTGCGGAAGACGCTCGGCAGCGAGCGAATCGTCACGCGCGCTCCTGGCTACCTGCTCTCGATCGAGCCCGACGCGCTCGACGTCGGCCGCTTCGAGCGACTCGCGCACGACGGCCGCGCCGCGCTCGCCGCCGGCAACGCCCGCCAGGCGTCCGCGAAGCTGTCTGCGGCGCTCGCGCTCTGGCGGGGAAGAGCGCTGGCCGACCTCGACTCGACAGCGCTTGCACATGCGGAGAGCCTGAGGCTCGAAGAGCTCCGCCTGAGCGCGCTCGAGGACAAGTTCGAGGCCGAACTTGCGCTCGGGCATCACGCGGAGACCGTTGCCGACCTGGAGGCGCTCGTCTCACAGCACCCACTGCGCGAAAGGCTGCGCGGCCAGCTGATGCTCGCGCTCTACCGCTGCGGCCGACAGGCAGACGCCCTCGAGGCATACCAGGAGATGAGGCGTCTGCTCGTCGGCGAGCTCGGGCTCGAGCCCGGCGCAGCCCTGCGCAACCTCGAGCAGGCGATCCTCAACCACGATCCAGCGCTCGAACCAACGCCGACTCGCGCGGCCATGAGGCGACGTCCGCGCCGCCGCACCATCGCCGCGCTTGGCGCGCTCGTCATTGCGGCCGCAGCCGCGACCGCGGCCGTGCTCCTGACGCGCACCGGTCAGCCAACGACGGTCGTCCCTGACTCGCTCGTGAGGATTGATCCCCGGACCAACAAGGTAGTAGACGTCATCCGCGTCGGCCGCTCTCCAGGGAAAGTCGTCGCGGGATACGGATCCGTCTGGGTCGTGGACGCCAAGGACGAGACTCTCACACGAGTGAGCGCTCGCTCCGGCCGCGCGGACTTGGTCGGCGGGCTCAGGCTCGCGAAGCCGGCCGGGCTTGTCGCCGCCGGCGGCCGCGGACTGTTCGCCGGCAGCTTCGCTGAGAGCGAGCTCGTGCACATCGATCCATCGACGCTCGCGGTCGACGAGAGGCTCAAGCTGCCAGGGAGAACGGCGTTGTTCGTCGCGGCCGGCGCCGGCTCCCTCTGGATCACGCAACCGCCTGCCGATTTCCACGCATCGGTTCCGGCTGCGATCTCGCGCGTCAGCATTCTGAACGGCAAGATCCAGAAGAGGTTCAGCTCTCCGAGAGGAGTGCTGCCCGGGCAGGTGGCATTCGGAGCGGGAGCAGCCTGGGTCGCGAACGTCGGCGACGGAACCATCTGGCGGATCGATGCAGCCACCAACCGGATCAAACGCATTCCCGTTGGCAGTCAGCCAACCGACGTCGCCGTCGGCTTCGGCTCGGCCTGGGTGCCGTGCTTAGGAAGGAACGCGGTGTGGCGGATCGACGCGTCGACCGACAAGGTCGAGGCGATCATCCCTACCGGCAATGAACCGCTTGCGCTCGCCGCAGGTGCGGGCGCGATCTGGGTCACAAATCAGGCCGAGGGTACGGTGTCACGGATCGACCCACGCACGAACAAGGTTGTGAAGACGATCCGGATCGGGCTCAATCCCCACGGCGTTGCCGGCGCCGGCGATGCCGTATGGGTCGCGGTCGCACACGCACTTATCTAGTCCGGAGCGTTCGCAGGCGAACGCAGATAGACGCCCGTTGCCCAAAGAGGCACCACGCTGACCATGCATGTATCACACAGGGCCGTGCAGGTTGGAGCGGGGTTTCGCGGGAGCCATGCGAAATGGTCCCCGCCTCCCTATTCGGTCTGTTGGTTGTCTCGTCAAGACGGCCACTACACACGTACTAGACAGCCCCTGCCGGGTGGTAGCCGGTCACAGCCGGTTCGCTCGCCGACGAAGTGCCTGGAGGTCGCGGGTTCGAGTCCGGTCGCTCCCGTTCTTTACACGTTGCCTTTGCAGTGTTTTCGTAGGCGCCTTTTGAAAACCGCGCGAAGGCCTTCTTGGCCGCACGGCGACGACGCGACCTGCGTCGAGCCAGACGCGCTCGAAGACGAGTTGCAGCTGCGTCGTCCTCGGCCTCCCGGCGAACTGCCTCCGGAATCGGCGGCTCGCGATCGCTCACCGGGGATCAATCGTCATGCCGGAACGCGCGGTACGAGTTCGACGGCCAGCTGACGCATGAGCTCCCTGGCATCGAAACCGACCCACGCACCGGCAATGCGCCCCTCGGCAAGTTCGTAGAACTCAATGACGCCGACCGAGAAACGGCGACCTGTCGCGGCGATCACGCCGTAAGCGGACTCCCACCCGCCGGTATGCGTACCGGTCCACGTCAGGCGAAGAGCGACACGATCGTACCCATCCAACCGATCCTCGACTGCGTAGCGCTGATCTGGAAAGGCCCCGCGGCTCCTCTCCAGCACACGAGTCACCTCGCTGCGTGGACACGCAACGCCCGCTAGCCGCACCGGGTCCGCGTAGACCTCGTCCACCGCCGCGAGGTCGCCGCCGTTCCAGAGCTCAAGCATCGCGTCAATGACATCGCCCAACGAGTTCTCGATTCTCGCACGACGAACGAGTCGCCAGCCCGCGTCTTTGCGAGCCGCCAGAAGCGCCGCGAGGGCCTGCCCTGAACTATCTATCTACCGCTTCATCGGATCTCGATCGCGCGGATCCAGCACAGACTTGCACGTGCGGAGCCGTGCCGAAGATGATCGGCGGATGGGACAGCGGCTAGAGGGAATCCCGACCACACAGAATGGCCGGAGGTCAAGACCGCCGAAATACGCGTGCGGCCCGAGCGGGATCATCAGCCGGCGCGACAATCGTGGCTTGGCGGGCAAGCTGATCGTCTTCCGGAGGGCCGCACCAGGATGAGGAAGGACGTGCGCGAGAGCGAGCATGACCCAGTGTGTGCCGCCGCCACGCTTGGAGCGCGTCGGGATCGTACCCGCGAGTGAGTGTGGCGCCGGTGCTTGCCGGTCGTCGTGGTCAGCGGGAGCGCCCGCTAGCGCCCAACGGCCTCCGGTCTCGCCGTTGTCAGGGCGTCGAGCCGTCGGGGTATGGCGCGTAGCGATGGTGGAGGAGGATGCGGTTGCCGGCTGGTCGCTGACTCCGACGCCGTGGCAGCGGCCGGAGTCCCACATCTCGCCGAGCTGGAGGCCGGCGGCTTCGAGCTTCGTCTTCGCCGCCGCGACATCGGGGACGCGCAGCGCGATCGTTGCGGGCGGCAAGGGCGTGAACTCGTCGTCGTGCGTATGCGGCGTCATGACCGCGAGCGTGACGTTGCCGACCTCGTACTCGACCCAGTCCTCTCCGGGCGAGTTCGGATTCCGCTCGAGGCCCAGCACCTCGCCGTAGAAGTGATTGGCCGTGTCCATGTCCGTCATCGGGACGCGGACGTAGTCAACGCGCTCGACGTCAATCATGGTGCGCATACCTCCAGTGCTGCATCAGCTTGCCATCGGGATCGGCGAAGATTGCCAACGACTGGGTCGCGCTATGCGCTCACGAACGTTGAGTCCGGGCAGCACTCGTAAGCGTCTCAGAGATCAATGAGCACGGGGTGTGGTTGGTGCGGCCTCGGTCCTCGCCGGCCAGCAGACACCGAATCGCCACTACACAGCGCAGCCATCCCTCACGACGCCGAGGTCGGCTCTGCGCCATCCCGGACGTGCGCTAGCGCCGGTCGTACGCCGGCTCGACCGAGTCCAGCCCGAGCCACGACGCCATGTCCTCCAGCTCGCTCTGCACCGGCTTACTCATCGTGCGAGTGAACTTCACGTCCTCGTGGATCGCGTTCACGCGAAGCACGGAGGCCTTGCGGTCTGCGGTGGCGTCGACCTTCCCGACCAGCCGGTCGTGGTGGAGGACCGGGAGGGCGAAGTAGCCCCAACGGCGCTTGGCCGCGGGCTTGTACATCTCCAGGGTGTACTCGAAGTCGAAGAGCTCCTGCGCGCGGGCGCGGTCGTAGACGAGCCGGTCGAACGGCGACAGCAGCGCCGTGCGCCCCTCGAAGTCCTCGCCGAGCGCGGTGGGGTCGACGCGCCACTCGCCCTTGACGCCTTCGACCACGGCCGGCTCACCGGCCTCGCCGACGTCGACCGGCTCGAGCGGCATCTTCG
>WNFV01000950.1_pt1 | contig 39780 bp, 38 predicted proteins | sample 5400101 | NCBI WGS metagenome assembly WNFV01 (sample SAMN13153361, study PRJNA577476) | soil metagenome | isolation source: 115 cm soil or saprolite under grassland replicate 1 | place: USA:California | collected 2016-06-15 | reverse complement strand
TGTCCAGGCGCCTCGCGGCAACCAGAACGTCCAGGCTCCGCGTGGTAATCAGGATGTCCAGGCTCCTCGTGGCAACCAGGATGTCCAGGCGCCTCGCGGCAACCAGAACGTCCAGGCTCCGCGTGGTAATCAGGATGTCCAGGCTCCTCGTGGCAACCAGGATGTCCAGGCGCCTCGCGGCAACCAGGATGTCCAGGCTCCGCGCGGCAACCAGAACGTCCAGGCTCCGCGTGGTAATCAGGATGTCCAGGCGCCTCGCGGTAACCAGGATGTCCAGGCGCCTCGTGGCAACCAGAACGTCCAGGCGCCGCGTGGCAACCAGGATGTCCAGGCGCCCCGTGGCAACCAGGATGTCCAGGCGCCCCGTGGCAACCAGAACGTCCAGGCTCCGCGTGGCAACCAGAACGTCCAGGCGCCCCGTGGCAACCAGGATGTCCAGGCTCCGCGTGGCAACCAGAACGTCCAGGCGCCCCGTGGTAACCAGGATGTCCAGGCTCCTCGCGGCAACCAGGATATCCAGGCGCCCCGTGGCAACCAGGATGTCCAGGCTCCTCGCTCGGGTGCTGGGTCTACCACTACGGCCCAGGCTCCTCGCGCTGACGTGACGAAGGCCGCCTCGCTGGTGAAGGAAGCCGAGGCCGCGTGCAAGTCCGGCAACATGACGCTGGCCGGCGACAAGGCGAAGGCCGCGCTGGCGATCCTGAAGTAACAGCAGTCGAGACGGCGAAACACCGGGGCCCCGGAGATCACATCTCCGGGGCCTCTTCTATGTAGGCCGCACGTCCAGCATGCCGGGCTCCGGCATGAGACACTCTTCATGTCGTTCTCACGGGCTTCTTACACCCGGTGGGTAGCTTGAGAGGAAGGGGGTGACGCTATGCGAGCGGTCATGGTCCTGCTGATGGCGGCGGCACTGCAGCTGATAGCCCTGGTTCCGTCGCGAGCGGCGTCGCCTCCTGGCGAGTCGCTGCCGACGGATCCTGCAGTCGTGACGGGCAGGCTGACCAATGGTCTCGCGTACATCATCCGCTCCCACAAGAACCCCGAGGGCCGCGTAAGCATCTGGCTCCACGTCTCGTCGGGCTCGCTCAACGAAACCGAGCAACAGCGGGGCCTCGCACACTATCTCGAGCACATGGCGTTCAACGGGAGCGCCAACTTCCCGCCCGGGTCGGTCATGCCCTTCTTCCAGTCACTGGGCCTGTCGTTCGGGCGCGACCAGAACGCCTTCACGAGCTTCAACCAGACCACCTACACGCTGACTCTCCCCGGCGGCGGTCGCGAAATGCTCGACAAAGGGATGCTGTTCATGTCGGACGTGGCCCTGCGCATGAGCCTGGACCCGGCCGAGATCAACAGCGAGCGCCAGATCATCCTCGAGGAGAAGCGCGCGCGCTTGGGCGCCCGGCAGCGGGTGGAGGAGCAGGTCTACGAGCAGCTTGCGCCGGAGTCGACGCTTGGCCGGCGGCTGCCCATTGGCATCGAACAGACGATCAAGTCCGTGACGCGCGCGGACTTCCAGGACTACTACTCGCGCTGGTACGTGCCGAGCAACATGACGGTGATCGTGGTGGGCGACACGGACCCCGCCATGGTCGCCGAGGTGATCACGCAGCAGTTCGGCGGCGATCGCGCCGTCCCGACGCCGGCGCCCCGTGACGCGGGCGTCAAGCCCACGGCGGGGCCACGCGCCATCGTGGTCACCGATCCCGAGCTGACCCGGGCCGAGGTCTCCATCGCGAGGCTCGAGCTGCCGCGGGGCCCCGTGACGACGGTCGGCCAGAAGCGGAGCGAGATGATCGAGCGCATCGGCATGTGGGCGTTCGAACGCCGGACGAGCGCCGAGATCGCGGCAGGCCGCGCCTCTTTCCTCAAGGCGGACGCGTCCGTGGAGGAATGGCCCGGAACGATGCGGATGATCACGCTCGAAGCCTCGGGCCGGCCGGGGACGTGGCGGGCCATGCTGAAGGATCTCGGGATCGCTCTCCAGCGCGCACGCCTCCACGGCATCACCGAGCGCGAGGTGCAGGACGCGCGCGTGGCGATCTTGGCTGATGCGGAGGAGGCGGTGCGGCGCGAGGCGACGCGCCCGGCGCGCGAGATCTTGCGCGAGCTCAACGGGGTTGTCACGCATGGGCAGCGGCCGATGTCGGCCGCCCAGACGCTCGCGCTCTTCCAGAGTCTGCTGCCCGGCATCACGGCCCGCGAGGTTTCGGACGCCTTTGCCGTCACGTTCGATCCAAGCCGCGCGCTGTTCATCGCCGAGCTTCCCGCGACGGACGACGTGCCGAGCAAGGCCGATCTCCTCGCGCTCGGCCGGGTGGCCGTCGCCGTCAGGCCCGGCAAGCCGGCCGACGTGGCGCGGGCAACGACGCTCCTGGCGGCACTGCCCCGCGGCGGCGCCGTCGTGGAGAGCCGGCCGCACGCGGCCAGCGGCGTGACGTCGCTGTGGCTCGACAACGGCGTGCGCGCGCACCACCGGCGGATGGATCAGCGCAAGAACGAGGCGAGCATCGCGATCACGCTGGCCGGGGGGCCGATCCAGGAGACCGCGGCCAACCGCGGGATCACGGAGGCGGCGCTGCGCGCCTGGGAGCGTCCGGCGACGAGCCGACTGTCGAGCACGCAGATCCGCGATCTCATGACGGGAGCCAAGGCGCGGGTGTCGAGTGGGGTGACCGGTGACACCGTGACGCTGATCGTGTCCGGCGATGCCGCCGAGCTCGAGCGCGGGCTCCAGCTGGCGTATCTGCTGCTGACCGATCCGGTGATCGAGCAGCCGGCGCTCGAGCAGTGGCAGGAGGCGGAGGCGCAGCGGATCGCCCAGCGAAAGAGCCAGCCGATACAAGTGCTGCTGGATACGAGCAGGGCGGCGATCTACCCGCGGGGCGAGGCCCGGCCCAGGTCGCTGACCGTCGAGCAAGTGCGCGCGATCACCCGCCCGGCCGCGCAGGCGTGGCTCCGGCGCCTTATCACGGAGTCGCCCATCGAGGTGGCCGTGGTCGGCGACGTCGATCGCGAGACGGCGACGCGTCTCGTCGCGCGGTACCTGGGCGCGCTGCCCGCGCGTCCGCGCATCGGGGACAAGACCCTCGCGGATCTCCGGACGATGGCCCGGCCGCAGGGGCCGATCAGCGTTGGCGAGTCGATCGAGGCGCTCACGCCCCAGGGCGCCGTCCTCGCCGGCTTCTTCGGCGCCGATCTCCGCAACGTGCGAGACACGCGGCTGCTCAACCTGGCCGCGCGGGTCCTCACCACGCGCATGACGAAGACGCTCCGCGAGGACAAGCAGCTCGTGTACAGCATCGGCGCGTCCTCCGAGCCGGCTGTGATCTATCCGGGATTCGGGCTCTTCGCGGCGATCGCCCCGACCGAGCCGGCCAAGGCGACGGCGCTGGCGACGGCGGTGGAGGCGATGTACGCGGACTTCGCCAAGGACGGGGCGACGCCCGACGAGCTTGCCGTGGCCAAGAAGCAGACGGCCAACGTTCTCGACGAGGTTCTCAAGACTCCGAGCTTCTGGCTGACCAGGCTTTCGACGCTGGACTACCGTGGGGTTGCCCTCGACGATCTTCTCGATGCCCCGGCCCAGTACGAGCGTTTCACCGCCCAGGAGGTCCAGGACGCCTTCGCCCGCTATGACCGCCCCGAGGCCCGCTTCCGCTTCGTCATCACCCCGCGCTCCTAACCTGTCCCCGCGCGTCGGCCGGCCCTGCTACACTAGCGAGCCATGAGCGACGATCGCCCGAAGAGCGCGTACGAGCTGGCGATGGAACGCCTCCGCCAGAAGGACAAGGAAGCCAGCGTCGAGGAGCGCCCGCTCACAGACAAGCAGAAGGCCGCCATCGCCGAAGTCCGCCAGTTCTACCAGGCGAAGGCCGCCGAGCGCGAGATCTTCCACCAGGCCGCGCTGGCCGCGGCCCGTTCCTACGAGGAGATCGACAAGTTGAACGACGAGCTGCGGCGCGATCAGGAGCGGCTGACGACGGATCGCGACCGCAAGATCGCCGAGATCAGGGAAGAGAAGTCCTCGAAGTAAGCAGCGTCATCCGCCGATCCTCATCCCGCCGGCCCCTGGCACATCTTCACGCGCATCGTCCTGCCGCTGTCCCAGCCCGTGCTCGGCGCGCTGGCGTGCGCGTGAGTGGTCTCAACGGGTAGCTTCACAGATCTTTACCCGGACGACACGAGCGGTTAACCTCGGTCCCTCAACATTGTCTCGTGTCCGAGGTCTTCAACGATCGCCCCAGGAGGGTGGCCATGCAGACAGCGCACTCGACCCGGATCCGACTCGGCGCCGTCGTCCTCGGTTCGTCCGCTTTCTTGCTGGCGGTCTTCCCCCTCATCCGGCCGTTCTTCGCTCTCGATGTTTTCGCGCCTGAGCGGGCGATAGCCCTGGCAAGCCCGGCTTTCGTCTCCGTCGCGTGGACACTCTCGCACTATCTTGCCATGCTCGGCTTCGTGCTGTTGCAGGGCGGCCTCCTGGCCCTGTACGCGTTTCACGCCGGCACGGCGAGAGAGCCGCTCGCCTTCCGCGGCGTGGCGTGGGGCCTTCCGGGCGTGGCGCTCATCCTTCCAGCCTTCGGGGTGGAGGCGTACACGATGCCGATCATCGGCCAGGTGTATCTGGCCGGGGCGACCGGGCTCGCGCCCGTCATCTCCCTCACCTATCGCGGACCGATGACGGTCGTGCTCCTGCTCGGCCAGCTTTTGCTGGCCGTGGGCGCGTTCAGCTTCGCCGTGGCCATCCGGCGCGCCGGGCGCCTTCCCGCCTGGGCCGGCTTCGTCTTCGCGATCGGGCTAGCGCTGTGGCTCCCGATGCTGCCGAGGCCGATACGTGTCGTCGACGGGCTCCTGATCGGACTCGGCGGGATCCCACTCGCCTGGAGGATGTGGCGCGACGCCTGACGGTCCCGGCAAGAACAGCAGGCGCGAATCTACGAACCGACGAAGAGCCGCTCGACGAGCCACGCGAGGCCGACGGCGGCCACGCCGACCGATGCCGCCCACACGATGCGCGACTCCCACGACCAGCCGCGCACCCACAGGAGCAATGGCAGGAGGAGGGCGACCACGAGGGCCTGGCCGGCCTCGACACCCAGGTTGAAGCCGAGGAGCGCCAGTGCCAGGCGCCCCTGCGGAAGCGCCAGGGGCTCGATGGCCGACGCGAAGCCGAATCCGTGCACGAGGCCGAAGAGGAAGCTCACCAGCCAGCGCTGGGACGGCGCGTCGCGGCGCAGGTTTTCGAGGGCGACCCAGACGATGGAGGCGGCGATTGCAGGCTCGACGAACCGGCCGGGGATCGTGACGATGCCGAGGACGGCGAGGGCCAGCGTGATGCTGTGAGCGACGGTGAAGGCGGTGATGATCTTGAGCAGGGAGACGAGCCGCCCGCCCCGCAACAGCAGAGCCAACAGGAAGAGCAGATGGTCGTAGCCCGTCAGGATGTGCTCGACGCCCAGCCGAAAGAACCCCGCTCCGTCTGCCGGCGGGCGCCGTCCGAGCTCGATTGTCGTCTCGCGCGCGTCGGGGAGAAAGATCGCTTCCCGGGCGCCACCTGGGGCCTCGATCCGCGCAATCGTCCGGTAGTGCTCGCCGAAGAGCTCGAACCAGTCGTCGCGGATCACGAGCCGGCCCGGCGGCGCCGGGCACTCGAGTGTCAGCTCGAGGGTCACCCGGCCGTCGCCGAGACGAGAGCCCTGGATCCGCGCGCGGCCGGGGCGACAGGGAGTGAGGTCGGCCCGCGCGGTGACGTGTCGGCGGAGCTCGAGGGCGACACGCTCCACGCTGGCCGGATCGCCGTCCGCCGCGGACGAGAGCAGTCGGGCGGGCTCGGCGGGTAGCTCGCTGGGAAGAATGGTCAGCCGGTAGATGAGGGTCGAGCCCGACACGTTGATGCTCGCGAGTCCCGTGTTGGTCGTATGAGCGGCGGCCTCCTGGGGCCGGCCGAGAACGGCGAGCCACGCGAGCGCGGTCGCCGCGACGACCAGCTTCATCGAGCGTCCATGACCGCCTCCCATTGCTCGCCGATGAAGCCTGGCAGGAGCAGGATCTCGGCGCGGCCGGTGATGCGTGCGTACTGTGCCAGCCCCTGCGGATTGAGCGCGCCGAACTCGATGTTGAACGGCGCAGCCGCGGGCGAGCGAACGGACACCGAGAAACGCGGCGGCGCGAGACCGAACTCGGAGGGCGGGGTGCCCGCGACCTCCTCCGGCTGGAGCACACGCTGGGGCGCCGAGACATGGAGGAAGCGGAGGCCGCTGTCGAGGCGGGCTCCCACGCCCTCTCCCGCCGGGGCACCCGGCGCCGCAGCCCAGCCCTTGGCGCTCGTGCGCTCGAAGCGCCAGCGGCGCTCACCCCGCGACACGACGACCTCCGTGACGGTGTCCGGTGGGACGAAGAGCATGACGCCGGCGGCTTCGAAGCGCGCCAGGCTGGGATCGGGCCGGCGGCCGTAGACGGCGAGCGAGATGATCACACCGGCTGCCAGCACCGCCGCGCCCAGCCACAGCGCGCGCCTCAGCGCCGGCGCGTCCACCACAGCACTCCGCCGATGACCACGGCGAGGCCCGGCAGGACGAGGACGGTGAAGAGGAAGATGCCTCGAACCTGCTGGTTGGTCAGCACGACCGTGGGCAGAACTTCCACGGGAGGCTTCATGGTGGGAGCGCGCTCCTCGCGGATGAGCCACGCGAGAGCAGCCAGCACGAGGTCGCTGTTCGACATGTACGGGAAGAAGGAGTTGCTCGCGAAGTCGCCGTCGCCGATGACGACCAGCCGGAAGGGCTTCGCAGGCAGGCCGTCCGGCCACCGTCCCTCGGCGGCGATGGCCAGTGTGTGCGCCCCTCGCGTGTCCGGAGCCGCCGCGGGTCTGGCTGCGCCGCGGACCGGGCGCACGTAGCTCTCGACGCTGCTGGAGAACAGAGGCGACACGCTGAGGCCGGGCACGGGCAGCGCCTCCAGAGGCCGCGCCCCGGGATAGAAGGTCAGCGCGAGGCCCCGCGTGACCGGGTGCGAGGCGTAGCGCGTGACGGCGACCATCTGCTCATCCGTGAAGTAGTGATCGAGCGGGTCGGTGACCACGCCCTCGCCGAGCCGGATGCCGGCCTTCGCCAGCACGGCGGCCAGGCTCGGCTCGACCGGGAAGTCGATGTCGTACATGAGCAGGGCGGCGCCTCCCCGCTCCAGATAGTCCTCGAGTGCCCGGCTCTCGGGGGGCGAGTACCTGGTCCGGGGGCCCGCCTCCACGAGAGCCGCGCACTCGGGGGGCACACGCCCGGCGGTGGCAGGAGTCACCTTCTTCGGCGTGAACCCGAGACTCTCGAGCGCGCGACGCAGCCGGCCCACGCCGTGCTGCTCCATGAGCACGACTCCGATGCCCTCGGCGCCGTGGCTGTGGGTGTGGACCCCTTCGAGGTGCGTGTGGTACTCCATGTTGTCGATGTCGTACTCGTTGTGCCCCGTCGCGAAACAGATCGTCTTCTCCTCGCCGCGGGTCAGCCTGAGGAGGCCCAAGGCCAGGTCGCGGTCCTCGGTGGTGACAACCTGGAGGCTGCGTCCGTCGGCCTCGAGGACCGCCACGTTGTAGACGCGGACTCCGTAACGGCTGGCCAGACCCGGCTGTTGATCCGGATCCACCGTCCGCACGTGCAATCGAGGGCTGGTGCGCCCCATCAGCTCGACCATGCGCTTGGCGGCGCGCCCTGCCGGATTCTGCTTCTGGTAGAAGTACGTCAGCTCCACGTCGGTGGCCAGGCCCCGGATCACCCGCTGGGCCTCGGGCGACGGCGTGAAGGTGTGCGAGCGGGTCACGTCGAAGTGCACGTCGTGCCGGTAGAGCGCGATGTTGGCCGCGAGCACGAGCGCGGCGCCGGCCACGACCACACCGCCGCGCGCCAGCCATCGGCGCCACCCGGCACGCGCCACCGGAAGCCGAACGCCCGCAGCGAAGAGCAGCAGGAGCGCCGCCAAAACCACCACGAACCAGATGAGGTTGCCCAGGTCGCCCTGCGTCATCGATCTGTCACGACACGCGTGGTGAGGAACAGGGCCAGCAGAGACAGGGTGAGATAGTAGCCGGCATCCGAGAGGAACATCGACCCGCTGACGAAGGTGGTGAAGTGTCCTATCAGCGACAGGTTGATGACCAGGGCGTCGAGCGGCGCGGGGACCATGTAGGCCGCCGAATCGGCGAACCAGAGCATGAGACCGGCACCCAGGGAGCACGTCGCGGCGACGACCTGATTCTCGGTCAGGCTCGACGCCAGGGTGCCGGTGGAGACCAGCAGGCACGCCAGAAGGAACAAGGCGAGGTAGCCGCCATAGATCGGCGCCCAGTCGGGCTCCCCGTAGAGTCCCAGCACCACGGCGTAGGCGCCCGAGGTGACGAGCAGGCACGTGACGAGCACCTGGGCCGCCAGGAACTTGGCGAGGACGATCCATACCTCGCGGACCGGCGCGGTCAGCAGGAGCTCCAGCGTTTCGGCCCGGCGCTCCTCCGCGAAGGCGCGCATGGTCAGCACGGGGATGAGGAGGATCAGCAGGACGTACATCTGATGGAAGATGTACGTCAGGTTCGCGACCTTGGTGAAGAAGAGCGTGAGGCTGAAGGTGTAGCCCGTCACGAGCAGGAAGACGGCCGCCACCGTGTAGGCGATGGGCGACGTGAAGGTCGCGTGCAGCTCCTTTCGGAGCAGGACACCGAGCGCGCTCATGTCAGCGACAGGAACAGCGCTTCGAGATCGGGCGTGTCCGCCATGGCTTGGACGCTCAGGAGCCGCCCCTGCAGCAGGATGGCGACGCGGTCGGCGACCTTCTCGACCTCGCCCAGGATGTGCGAGCTCATGATCACCGTCCGCCGGCCCGCCAGCCCCCGGATGAAGTTGCGCGTCTCGATGATCTGGCGCGGATCGAGCCCGTTGGTCGGCTCGTCCAGGACCAGAATGTCGGGCCTGTGGACCAGCGCCTGCCCGATGGCGACGCGCTGCCTGTAGCCCCGGGACAGCGTGCGGATCGGCGCCGCGAGCCAGTCGCCCAGCGCGACCTGTTCGGCGACCTGGGCGACCGCTGCATCCGCGGCGGCTGAATCCAGTCCGCGAAGGCGCGCCATGAACCGTAGGAACTCCCGGACGCGCATGTGGGAGTACAGGGGCAGCGATTCCGGGACGTATCCGATGCGCCGTCGCGCGGCCATTCGGTCGCGCTCGGTATCATGGCCGGCCACAGACAGGCGGCCCGAGGTCGGGCAGAGATAGCCGGTGAGCATTCGCAGCAGCGTCGTCTTGCCCGAGCCGTTGGGCCCCAGCAGACCGAGGACCTCGCCGCGCCGCACGTGGAGCGTGACGTCGCTGACAGCGGCGAAGTTTCCGTAGAGCTTCGACACGCCCTCGATGGAGACGATCGGGCCGTCGATCGGGGCGGTCTGCGCCGGTTGACTCATGGGGAGCGGCCTGAGACACGGCCAGCCCGGAACGATGATCTGCTCCGGGCTGGCGTGACGCCCAGGAATCGAATGCGCGGCCGGTGGCTACTCGTAGAAGGCCGGCGCCTGTTTCGTCGCCTTGAACACCTCGGGGTCGTGGCCGTAGAAAATGCTCGCACCCTCGCCGTCGCGAACGACCCGGAGCTTCTGGTAGCTGTCGTACATCGCGCCGGGGTTCCAGGTGCCTGGGATCGGCGGGATCAGGTTCTTCTCGAGGCTCTCCTTCAGGTACACCACGTCGCTGGTCAACAGCACCGTCCCGGTCTTCGGCAGCCGCACGATCGCGAACTGGCTGCCCGGCGTGTGACCTACAGCGCGGCGGAACTCGATGCTCCTGTCGCCGAAGAGGTCGAGGTCACCGTTCAGCCGGATCATGTTGTACTTCTTGGTGTCGGCGAAGTCGCCCGGGATGTAGTAGATCGAGTAGCCGGGGTCCGGCCACCACGCCGCCTTCATCTCGTCGTCCTGCACGACGAAGGTCGCGTTGGGGAACTGCGAGACATTACCCCCGTGGTCGAGGTGCATGTGACCGACCGCGACGTACTTGATGTCCGACGGCTTGAGCCCGATCTTCGCGAGCTGGGCCGCCATGGCGTCGTTCTGCGTCATCTTGAGCCCGAAGCCCTTGGCCAGGGGGCCCCACCAGCCGTTGGGGTCCGTGATGGTCTTGTCGTTGTTGCCGGTGTCGAACATCACGTTGCCCTTCGGGTGCTTGATCACGTAGAAGGACACGGGCGCCCAGTCGATGTTGCCCTGGCCGCCGATCTGGAGCGCGGCCTTGGGGAAGCCGCCCAGCGAGCCCGAGCTGAAGACGTAGAGCCTCATGCCTGCCGGACTCTGGGCCAGGGCCGGGAGGGAGGCGAGAAGGAGAAGAGCCGCCAGGACCGCGCCGATGAGTGCGTGCCGCTTCATAGTGTCCTCCCGAGCCGAAATGTTCGGACCGTGGCCGGATTCTCGACCCGGGTCCTCTCCTTGTCAAGACCTTCGTGAAGGCAGTCACACGCGAATTGACGGTCTCGCCGATCGTCTGGTACCGTTGCCGCGCCGTGCTCACGCGGCCTGGTTCTCGCGAGAATTCTCCAGAGGAGAGTCGATCATGGCGCACGAGCTGATATCGCGACGCAAGCTCCTCACGGTGATGGGTGCCGCCGGGGGCGCCGCGGCGATGGTGCCCGCCCTCGCCCGGGGCCAGGCGCCTCCCCCAGGACCGGCCACGCCGCTGAGCACGGTCACGACGCCGCCCCGCGACTTCGGTCCCAACGCGCCGCCGATGACCTTCGTCGATCCCGACGTCATCACCGTCGATCCCATGTTCAACGGCTATCGGCAGGGCAACACGCCGATCGTCCGTCTCTGGACCGGGGCGATGTGGTCGGAGGGGCCGGCCTGGAGCGGCCAGGGGCGCTATCTGGTCTGGAGCGACATCCCGAACAACCGCCAGCTGCGCTGGTCGGAGGACGACGGCCGCGTCACCGTCTTCCGCAGCCCGTCGAACAACAGCAACGGGAACACGTTCGACTTCCAGGGGCGCCAGCTCTCCTGCGAGCACCTGACCCGGCGCGTCGTCCGTTACGAGCACGACGGCTCGGTGACCATCATCGCGGACTCGCACGGCGGCAAGCGGCTCAACTCGCCGAACGACATCGTCCCGCATCCGGACGGCAGCTACTGGTTCACCGACCCGCCCTACGGCGGCCAGCTCTACGAGGGCACGGTGGACGCGCCGGGCGGGGTGACCAACCGCGCGGGCCGGATCAAGCAGCGGCTCGGCCAGCCACCGGAGATCGGCTACCTGAAGCGTGAGCTGCCGACCAACACGTACCGCGCCGACCCGAGCGGGAGAGTCGATCTGGCGATCGGCGAGGACCAGGTCCCCGACCCGAACGGCTTGGTCTTCTCACCCGACTACAAGAAGCTCTACGTGATCAGCACAGGGCGGGGCCCCGGCGACGCCGGGCCGGGCGGCAAACGCGACATGTACGTGTTCGACGTCGGGAGCGACAACAAGGTCTCCAACCGCAAGCTGTTCAGCGAGTTCATGGTCGACGGCATCAAGTGCGGGCCGGACGGCGCCCGCTGCGACGTCGACGGCAACGTCTGGGTCTCGAGCAACGGCAATCCCGGCGGGCGTGGGCTCGGCTATAGCGGCGTGACGGTCTGGACGCCCGAAGGCAAGCTCATCGGCAGGATCCGGCTGCCCGAGGTCTGCGGCAACCTCTGCTTCGGCGGCCCCAAGCGCAACCGCCTCTTCATGGTGGCGAGCCAGTCGCTGTACGCGGTCTACGTCAACACGCAAGGGGCGGCCCCCGGTTAGGGGCGGCGCCCGGAATGGCCCGAGTGTCATCTGCCAAGACGGCCGACCGACGCGCGTGGACACGAGACACCCTCTCGCCGTTGGACTGGCTCGTGCCGCTGCCCACGGGCGCGGTGGACGAGCTCGAGGCCGTCGTGCAGAGCCTCCGGCGCGAGCCATTGCCGACGCTCCTCCTGTCCCCGGACCAGTTCGCGCTGACCCAGTGCCGCGACGTCATGGCGGCCGTCAGCCGTCAGCTGCGCGATGGAATAGGGCTGGCCGTCCTCGATCGGGTCCCCGTCGAGCGCTTCTCGGTAGAGGAGAACCGGGCCCTGGGGTGGCTCCTCGGATCGCTCCTGGGACGCCTCGTGGCTCAGAAGTGGGACGGCGCCATGCTCTACGACGTCCGCGACAGCGGCCGGGCGCTGACCTACGGGGTGCGGCGGTCGGTGACGAATCTGGACCTCCAGTTCCACACCGACGCGCCGTGGCTGGCGGAGCCGCCGGAGCTCGTCGGGCTGCTCTGCCTGAATCCGGCGCTCGAAGGGGGCCTGAGCCGCTTCGTGAGCCTGGTGACGGCGCGCGACAAGCTCGAGCGGCGGCAGCCGGCGCTACTCCGCCGTCTGTACCAGCCCTTTCCCTGGGACCGACAGGCCGAGCACGCCCCGGACGACGACAAGGTCGCCCGCCAGCCGGTGTTCGAATCCGCGGCGGGCGGTCTGCTCGGCCGCTACAACCAGAGCCTCATCGAGAACGCCGAGGGCTTGACGGGGACGCGCCTCGACGATGACGGGCGCGAAGCGCTGGCGGCCATGAGTGACACTCTCAACTCGCCGGCGCTGTGGGTGGAGTTCACGATCGAGAGAGGCCAGCTCCAGTATCTGAACAACCGCCTCTTCGCCCACAGCCGGACCCCGTTTCGCGACGCCGAGGAGCCCGGGCGCAAGCGCCACCTCATCCGCCTGTGGAACCGGGACGAGGGCCGCCAGACCTTCCACGCGTAGCGCGGCTCCACTCGCGCGACAGGCCGGCCTGCACGACCACACCGACGAGCGCGAGGGCGATCAGCAGCAGGAACCATGTCCCCTCCGGGAGGGACATGCGGGCCGCGACGCCCGTGACGATCAGATTCGCTCCCGCCAATGATGAGAGCAGGATCAGCGCCCAGTCGAACAGCACCAGCATGAGCACGAGCCCCGCGACTCCGGCGATGAGATAAGCGACCCAGCCGGTTCCCTCGCCGACCAGCCCCAGTTTACGCAAGAGGAGGAGCCCGATGCCGCCGCCGGCGACGAAGCCGATCAGACCGATGGTGATCTTCTGCGCCACGAACGCGATGACGGCGCCCACGATGGCGGCGACGAGCGCAGCGAGGAGGATCAGCCACTCCGGCTGGCCCGGTAACAGGTCTGGTACCAACGCCAGGCCCGTCAGAAAGCCGATGCCCGCGACGAAGAGCCAGTAGAGGCGACGCCCGAAGAGGAGCAGGACCACGCCCACGAAGACGCCGGTGAGAGACGTCATGGTCCCGACAATACACCCGGCGCCCCCGAAAGCTCCCCCAGGGTCGCTCCCTGACGACGCCGGGATAGGGTAGACTCCCGATTCTGGGAGGGAACCCATGTACGAGGTCTACGCGCTCAAGTACTCGGAACGGGACACGACGAAGTGCCAGTTCTTCTACCGCGAGGCGTCGCACGACAAGCTCACGCTCCACTACTTCGTCTGGCTGATCCTGGGCGGGCCGCAGCCCGTCCTCGTGGACACGGGCTTCCTCGACGACGAGGCCAGGTCGCGCGGGATGCGCAACTACGTCACGCCGGCATCGATAGTCGAGCGCGCGGGCGTCAAGGCCGCCGACGTGCCCATTTCGCTCATCACGCACCTGCACTACGACCACTGGGCTGGGCACAGTCTCTTTCCCAACGCGGAGTTCTGGATCCAGCAGGAGGAAGCCGCGTTCTGGACGGGAAAGTACGGCCAAGCGCCGGCCTTCCGCGGGTCAGCCAACGTGGACGCGCTGGCCGGTCTCGTGAGGCTGAACTATGGCAACCGCATCCGGCTCCTCGACGGCGACCGCGAGGTCTTCCCCGGGCTCCGCGTGCACCGCGTGGGCGGCCACACCGCGGGGCTTCAGATCGTCAGCGTCGAGACCACGCGCGGCACGGTCGTCCTCACCTCGGACGCCTCGCACTTCTACCACAACGTGGAGACGCGCCAGCCCGTACAGATCATCACCAACCTGCCCGAGATGCTCGAGGCCTTCGAGACCATCCACGCGCTGGCCGGCAAGGAGAAGCTGATCGTCGCCGGCCACGACCCGCTCGTCGCCGACCGCTTCCAGCAGGTCGAGCCCGGCATCATCAAGATCGCCTGAACGCCCGATGCCGGCCGTCGTGCACATCGGCGTCATCGGCGAGGGGTCGTGCTCCAGGCGCACGGCGGTGCTCGCGCGGCGCGTGGGCGCCGCCGTCGCGCGCGCCGGCGCCGCGCTTTGTTCGGGCGGCTTGGGAGGCGTCATGGAGGCGGCCTCGAGAGGTGCGGCCGAGTCCGGCGGCGTCGTCGTGGGCATTCTGCCGGGCTTCAGGCGTCAGGAGGCCAATCGCTGGGTCACCGTGCCCATCGTCACCGGGATGGACCAGGCCCGCAACGTGGTCCTGGTCCGCTCGTGCGATGCCTTGATCGCGGTGGGCGGCATGTACGGCACGCTGTCCGAGATCGCGCTGGCGCTCAAGCTGGGCGTTCCCGTTGTCGGGCTGGGCACGTGGCGCCTGCGTCAGCCCGCGGGCCGGCCGGTGCCCATCATCCGGGCGGCGACGCCGGAGGCCGCCGTGGCGCGCGCGCTCCGCGCCGCCCGGACCGCCCGCCGCGCGCGCGGCCGGCTCCCGTGATTTCCGTCCGCATCGAAGCTGTCGCGAAGCGCTTCGGGGCGGTCGAGGCGCTTCGAGGCGCGACCCTCGACTTCGGCGCGGGTAAGCTGACCGCGATCCTCGGCCCGTCGGGCTGCGGGAAGACGACGCTCCTCCGGGCCATCGCGGGCTTCGTCGCCGTCGACGCGGGCCGTATCCTCTTCGACCGCGACGACGTCACGTCGCTGCCGCCGCAGGCGCGCGGGACGGCCATGGTCTTCCAGAACTACGCCCTCTGGCCTCACATGAGCGTCTTCGACAATGTCGCCTACGGGCTCCGTCGCAAGCGGGTGCCGTCCGAGGCGATCCGCAGCCGGGTCCTGGCGGCCCTCGACCTGGTCGAGATCGGCGATGCCGCCGGTATCGCTCAGCGCAAACCGGGGGCGCTCTCGGGCGGCCAGCAGCAGCGGGTGGCGCTGGCGCGCGCCCTCGTCGTGGAGCCCCGTGTGCTGCTGCTGGACGAGCCGCTCTCGAACCTGGACGCCAAGGTGCGCGAGCGGCTGCGCATCGAGGTCCGCCGGCTCCAGCGCCGCATCGGCACGACCATGATCTACGTGACGCACGATCAGGAGGAAGCGCTCGCCATCGCCGACCGCGTGGTGCTGATGCACGCCGGCCTAGTCGTGCAGGAGGGCGGTCCCGAGGAGATTTATCTGGAGCCCGCGAGCGCTTTCGCCGCGGATTTCCTCGGCGTGTCGAACCGGCTCGACGCCACGGCCGAAGCCGGACTCTTGCGGGTGGGCAACCAGACGCTGCCGTACGACGGGCCGCTCCGCGGGCCCGTGCTGGCAATCGTGCGCTCGTCCGACCTGTCGCTCGATGCCACGCCCGAGCCCGGGATGGTGACGACGCTCAAGGGCGTCCTCGAGGAGAGCCTGTTCCTGGGCGCGCACTACCGTCACTACGTGCGGGTGGGTGACTCGGTCCTGCTGGTGGACGGGCCCGCTCCCGCGAAGCCCGGCGCCGTGGAGATCAGGGTGCCCGTGCGCCGGCTGCGGGTCTTCCCTCCCCCATGAAAGGAGACACCAACATGCTGCTTCGATTCGTGGCCGTCTTCACCGCGGCGCTGGTACTCGCCGCGCCCGCGGCGGCGCAAACGCGACTCAACGTCGCCATCGGGGCCGATGTCAACGTGGTCGAGGTCCACAAGAGCCTGCTCGGACCCGGCTTCAAGGCGCAGGCCCCGGAAGTCGAGCTCAACGTCGTCGGCACGGGCACGGGCGAGCCCGCGAGCCGCGCCATCTACACCAAGATCAAGGCGCAGGCGGATACCGGGCGAAAGCCGTGGGACCTGGACGTGGCGCTGGTGAGCATGGCCGTGGCCTCGCAGATGGCCAAGGAAGGGCTGCTCTTCCGCTTCGTGCCGCAGATGAAGAACGCCGCGCTGGTCAAGGGCGCGGAGGTCAAAGAAGCCTTCGGCGTCAAGGTGGACGGCTACGTCGTGCCGATGTTCCACAACCAGATCGCCATCGCCTACCATCCCTCGAAGGTCGCCAACCCGCCCAAGACCTTCGACGAGCTCGCCGCTTGGGTCAAGGCCAACCCGGGCCGCTTCGGCTACAACGGCATCAAGGGCGGCGTCTCGGGCGTCGGCTTCACCATGGGCTGGGTCTACTGGAAGACGGGTCTCTATCAGCAGCTGACGCAGGGCCCGGTGGACAAGGGCAAGGACGGCGCCATCCGCGAGGCGATCACCGCGCTGCGCGACTTCAACAAGAACGTGGTGATCACCAACGGGAACGCGGGGACGCTGGACGCGCTCAACCGCGGCGAGATCTGGATGGGCGTGGTCTGGATCGACCAGCTGGTCGCCTGGAAGAACGAGGGGCGCATGGACCAGGCCGTGACGCCGACCCTGCCGGCACCCGGCCTGCCGATCTACCCGCTCTACCTGGTCGTGCCGCGCGAAGCCGCCAGCCGCGATCTGGCAGCGCGCTACATCGACTACATCGCCACGCCCGAGGTCCAGGCGCGGGCCATCGTGGAGCGCTTCGGCTGGTATCCGGGCGTGGATCCGGACAAGGTGCTGCCGCTCATCAGCGCCAAGAGCCGTGACCTGCTCTTCAAGGGCGTGTCTGCCCAGGACCTCGCGCGCTACTCGCGCCAGATGCCGCTCAAGGAGTACCACGACATGATCACGCTGGCTTACGAGGAGATCGTCAGATAACGACACGCGAACGCATCCTCTGGGCGCTAGCGTGCAGCCCGCCGCTGGCCATTCTCGGAGGCGTGTTCGTGTGGCCCGTGGGCGTCTCGCTCGTCGCGAGCTTCTCGCGCGGCGGCCAGTGGACGCTCGCGAACTATGGCACGGTCTGGCGGCTCTACGCCGGAGACGTGCTCTACACGGTGGGTGTCGCCGCGGCGGGATCGGTGTTGACCTTCGCCGCGGCCATCCCGCTCTGCGGATGGCTGCGCGCGCGGGCCTTCGGCCCCGTCGAGTTCCTGCTGAAGGTGCCGCTGTTCGTGCCGTTCGTGGTCGTGGGCCATGCGCTCCGCGTGGTCTGGAGCCCGTATCTCCCCGGCTTCGCGCCCTCGTGGGCCGGGATCGCCGTCGCGCTCGCCTGGAAGCACGTCGGCCTGGCGGCGCTCCTGCTGCTCGGGGCGTTTCGCGGCGTGGACGAGAATTTCCTCGAGGCCGCCCGTCAGCTCGGCAGCGGCACCGCGCGCGTGACGCGCGATATCCTGGTGCCCATGGCGGCGCCGGCCCTGGCCGTGAGCGCCGTGCTGATCTTCTCCTCCATGCTCGCCTCGTTCTCGATCCCGCTCATGCTCGGGCGCGGCAGCGGCGGGCAGATGCTGATGATCGACGTCTACTACCGCTTCGGCCAGCACGGCGACTTCGAAACCGCCTCGGCCCTGGGCGTCGTCTCCTACCTCCTGGCGATGGGCGCGGCGCTCGTCTATGTCAGACGGCTCACACGGTAGCCCGCATCGTTCACGAGTGCCTCTTTTGCTACTGGTCACCCCCTCACCCTGCCCTCTCCCCCTTCGGGGGCGAGGGGATCGAAAAGGCTCCCTCTTCCTCCGGGGGCGCGGGAGAAATAGCCCCCCTCTCCCTCGGAGAGGGAGAGGGTCGGGGTGAGGGTGGCGTGGTCTTCGCGAATGATCCAGGCTAGGCGCACGCTCGCCGGCCTCACGCTGCGGCTCGTAGCGCTCGGGCTCGCGGCCTGCGTCATCGTCGGGCCGCTCCTGAGCCTTTGCGTGTGGTCGCTGGCCGAGCGCTGGACCTATCCCGCGGCGTGGCCGCAGCGCCTGGGCTTCCGCTACTGGTCGAGAATGCTGACGGCGGATTTCCTCGATCCACTCAAAATGGGCCTCGGCATCGCTGTCCTCGTCACCGCGGGGGCGCTCCTCTGCGCCATTCCGCTCGGCTACGCGCTGGCGCGGCTCACGTTCCCGGGCCGGACGCTGCTGCTGCTCGCCTTCCTCCTGCCCCAGGCGTTTCCCCAGCTGCCGGTCTTCGCGGCGGCGACTCGCGAGTTCTATCGCTGGGGCCTGGCGGGCACGGTAGCCGGGGTCGTCCTCGTCCATCTGGTCGGCGGCCTCGTGTTCGCGGTCTGGACGATGACGGCCGTGTTCCGGGCGATCGACCCGGCCCTCGACGAGGCGGCGCACAACCTGGGCGCCTCCGCGACGCGGGCATTCCTGACGGTGTCGCTGCCCCTGGCGGTGCCCGGCATCGTGGCGAGCGCGCTCCTGGTCTTCCTCTACTCGCTCGACGAGTTCACGGGCACGCTCCTGGTCGGGGCGCCCTTCGTCACGACGCTGCCCGTGTACATGTACACGGCGAGCCAGGGCTACGAGCTCCAGATCGCCTCGGTGACGGCGCTCGTGCTGATGGTGCCGGGGGCGGTATTGCTGCTGCTTCTCGAGCGGGTGCTGCGCGCGGAGTACCTCGCCTTCTTCGGCCAAATCTAGCGGGCTGCCGATAAGGGCCCATCTGCTTGGTTGGCGAGCTTGCGGCACCCCTCAACGTAGAGGGACTACGCCTCGGGGTGCCGCGGCGCTCGCCGCCTCGCATCTGGACCCTTCTCGATAGCCTGCTCCGCCGGAGCACCGACGGCGGGGAGATGAGGTAGACTCACGGCTCTGAGCAGGGAACCCGCGTCAAGAGGAGGCACGAGATGGCTACGCCCGCAGCCGCATCGCCAGCGAGGGAGGAAGTCCGCGGGGTCGTCCCCAAGCTGATCGAGCTGAGCGAGAAGGTGCTCTACGCCGACGTCTGGGAGCGTCCCGGACTCTCCAAGCGCGACAGGAGCCTCATCACGGTGGCCGCGCTGACGGCCATGTACCGCGGCGACCAGCTGAAGGGCCACATCGAGCGCGCGCTGGCCAATGGCGTGACGCAGGACGAGATCGGCGAGGTCATCACGCACATGGCCTTCTACGCCGGGTGGCCCACCGCCATGACGGCGGCGCGCATCGCAAAGAACGTCTTCGACGGAAAGAAATAGGAGGTCGCGATGAAAGTCGGCTTCATCGGGCTGGGCATCATGGGCGCCAGCATGGCGTCGAATCTTCAGAAGGCCGGCCACGAGCTGGTCGTCCACGACATCAAGCGCGACGCGGCGGCGCCCCACATCGCGGCCGGCGCCGTCTGGGCGGACACGCCCCGCAAGCTCGCCGAGGCGACGGAGGTGGTGCTCACCTCGCTGCCCGGGCCGCCCGAGATGGAATCGGTCGCGCTCGGGGAGAGCGGCCTCTTGAGTGGCATGGCCAAGGGCAAGGTCTACTTCGACCTGACCACCAACTCGCCGACCGTCGTGAGAAGGGTGCACGACGTCTTCGCGAAGAAGGGCGTGCACCTGCTCGACGCGCCCGTGAGCGGCGGCCCGAGCGGCGCGCGCACCCGTAAGCTGGCGCTCTGGGTCGGCGGTGACGAGGCCATCTTCCGCCAGTACAAGCCCGTGCTGGACGCCATCGGCGACAAGCCCATCCACGTCGGTCCCATCGGCGCGGGCTCGGTCACCAAGCTCGTCCACAACTGCGCCGGGTACGCGATCCAGACCGCGCTGGCCGAGGTCTTCACCCTGGGCGTGAAGGCCGGCGTCGAGCCGCTGGCGCTCTGGGAAGCCGTGCGCCAGGGCGCGGGCGGCCGCCAGCGCACCTTCGACCGGATCCCGCACCAGTTCTTCCGCGGCAAGTACGACCCGCCGAACTTCGCCCTGCGCCTGGCCCACAAGGACGTCACCCTGGCCACCGAGCTGGGCCGCGAGCACGGCGTGCCGATGCGCGTGGCGAACCTGGCGCTCGCCGAGCTGACGGAGGCGCTGAACCGCGGCTGGGGCGAGCGCGACTCGCGCATTCCCATGAGCCTCCAGGAGGAGCGCTCCGGCGTCCAGTGCCGGGTCGAGGAGACGCGTCTCCGCGAGGCGCTCGATCGCGAGGGGCTGACCAACTAGCGGGCCGGTGTGAGCGGCAAGGAGAAGCCGATGCGTCGGGGGGCGAAGCCCGGGAAGGCCAAGGTCGAGGCCAAGCGCCCTGTCGCCGGGAAGCCGCGGAAGAACGGTGGCTCCAGCGGCCGCCGGCTCGAGCAGCGCCTGGAGGCGGCGCTGAAGCGCGAGGCGGGGGCGCGCGAACAACAGGCCGCGACGGCCGAGATCTTGCGAGTCATCTCGAGCTCGCCCAGTGAGATACAGCCGGTCTTCGACGCCATCGCCTCGAGCGCCACGCGCCTGTGTGACGCGAGCTTCTGCATAGTGTTCCGGTTCGACGGCGAGATGATCACCGTGGCCGCCGACGATGGCCGCTCGCCCGGGACGCTGGACGTCGTCCGGGCCGCGTATCCGTCGCCGCCCGGGCGCCAGAGCTTCTCTGCCCAGGCCATCCGGGAGCGTCGCGTGATCTCGGTCGCCGACGCCCAGAACAACGCGGAGTACTCGCACAACGCGGCACGGGCCCGCGCGATCGGCTACCGAGCCATCCTGGCCGTCCCCATGCTGCGGGGCGACACGGCGATCGGCGCCATCAACGTCGCCCGGCTCGAAGCGATCCCCTTCAGCGACTCCCAGGTCGAGCTGCTCAGGACCTTCGCCGACCAGGCCGTGATCGCCATCGAGAACGTGCGCCTGTTCAAAGGGACGAAGGAGGCGCTGGAGCAGCAGACAGCAACGGCGGAGATTCTACGGGTCATTTCGCGGTCGCCGACTGACGTGCAGCCTGTGCTTGCGGCGGTGGTGGCAGCCGCGCGCCGGTTCTGCGGGGCTCTCGACGCGGTGATCGCGCTCCGCGAAGACGACGCCGTCTTCATCGCCGCTCATGATGGTCCGCTGTCTACCCTTACGGGCATAAAGCTTCCACTCGAAGGACATGTGATGGGACGCGCGATCGGCGATAACCGGACATGTCATGTTCGCAACTACGACGATCTGGACCCAATGGCCTTCTCAGTGTCTCTGCAGCTCGCGCGGCAGCACGGCATCCGTTCGGCCGCGGCGGCGCCCATGTTGCGGGATGGCCTAGCGATCGGGGCGATTTTCCTGCGCAAGACTGAGACAGGGGGATTTACGCCCCGTCAGATCGAACTTCTCGAGACTTTCGCCGACCAGGCTGTCATCGCCATCGAAAACGTTCGCCTGTTCACGGAACTGCAGACTCGGACGGCCGAGCTAACGCAGTCGGTCGAAAAGCTCACGGCGCTAGGCGAAGTCGGGCGCGCCGTCAGCTCCACACTCGATCTGGAGACGGTGCTGACCACCATCGTCTCGCGCGCCGTCGAGCTCTCGGGGCTGGACGGTGGCGTGGTGTTCGAGTACGACGAAGGCGCGGAGGAATTCGTCCACCGGGCGGCGACCGAGACGGGCGGAACGCTTGCCGAAGCGCGGCGGACGACCAGGGTTCAGAGAGGGGAAGGGGTGGTCGGGCAGACGGCCATCACGCTGGAGCCGGCCCAAGTGCCCGACATCACCGAGCCCGGAGCGTACGACAGCCGGCTGCGGGAGAACCTGGTCGAGTCCGGCGTCCGGGCCATCCTGGCGGTGCCGATGGTTCGTGACGATCAGGTGATCGGGTGTCTCGTCGTGTCCCGCAACCGCCCCGGCGCGTTCCCGGCCGAGACGATCGAGCTGCTGCGGACATTTTCTATCCAATCGGCCGTAGCGATTCAGAACGCCCGCCTGTTCCGCGAGATCGCGGACAAGAGCCGGCAGCTCGAGGTCGCCAGCCAGCACAAATCCGAGTTCCTCGCCAACATGTCCCATGAGCTCCGGACGCCCCTGAACGCGATCATCGGCTTTTCGGAGGTGCTGACGGAGCGCATGTTCGGTGAACTCAACGAAAAACAAGACGAGTACCTGAAGGACATCTACGCCTCCGGCCAGCACCTGCTGTCCCTGATCAACGACATCCTCGATCTCTCGAAGATCGAGGCGGGGCGGATGGAGCTGGAGGTGGCGGAGTTCGACCTGCCCGCGGCGATCGACAACGCGCTGACGCTGGTCCGGGAACGCGCCGGCCGCCGAGGCATTGCTCTCCGCCAGGCGGTGGACGAACGACTGGGCGCGATCCGGGCCGATGAGCGGAAGCTCAAGCAGGTCCTGTTGAACCTGTTGTCGAATGCGATCAAGTTCACCCCGGAGGGGGGCCGGATCGAGGTTCGGGCCGTGCCGGTGAACGGGGCCGTCGAGGTGTCAGTCACCGACACGGGGGTCGGCATCGCGCCGGAGGACCAGGAGGCGGTGTTCGAGGAGTTCCGCCAGGTGGGGACGGCGGACAAGAAGGTGGAAGGCACCGGGCTCGGGCTGGCCCTGTCACGGAAGTTCGTCGAGCTCCACGGCGGGCGGATCTGGGTGAGGAGCCAGGTGGGCGCCGGCTCGACGTTCGCCTTCACGTTGCCGCTGGCGAGAAGTTTTTGACACGGCTTCCGAGTGCGCCTAGACTCCTGCCTACCCTGACAAGGAGGGCGTCATGGCCGAGCGACTCATCTCCGGTGACAACCACATCGACCTGACCTATTGCCCCGCCGATCTCTGGTCCTCCCAGGCGCCGGCCAGCTGGAAGCTCCTCGTGCCCCGCGTCGAAGAGCTGGAGGACGGGCTCCACTGGTTCGTGGAGGCGCAGGACAAGGGCATGTGGAACGGGGTCGGGCCCGGGTTCCTCAAGTATCAGAAGGGCATGTTCGGCCACATCGACGAGATGAAGGACTGGGGCTTCGAGTGGGACAGCAACCGCGGCGCCCAGCCGAGACCGACCACGCCCGAGCTCAGGCTGGCCGACCTCGACCGCGACGGGCTCGACGCCGAGATCGTCTACGGCTGCCTCATGATCAACGACCTCATCAGCGGCGGCGAGCAGCGGGCGTGGGCGAACAAGATCTACAACGACTGGGCCGTGGACTTCGCCAAGCGCTCCGACCCCAAGCGGATCTACCCGCTGGCCATCATCCCGAACAACGACCCGCGCGTCGCGGCCGAGGAAGTCCGCCGCTGCGCCGCGATGGGGCTCAAGGGCGGAGACCTCGCCTTCAAGAGGATGAGCCTGCCGCTCTATCACCATGACTGGTATCCGCTGTGGGAAGCCGCGGCCGAGTGCCGCTTCCCGATCTCCTTCCACTCCACGGGCTTCAAGGGGCTGCGCACGCCGGACACGCCCGAGATGGAAAAGGAGTACGCGCTCCCGTGGCGGCTCGTGCGCTCGGCCCTCTTCCAGCTCGACACGATGGAAGTGTTCGTGTCGCTCATCGCCTCGGGCGCCTGCGAGAAGTATCCCGAGTTCAATTTCGTCCTGGGCGAGTCGGGGGTGACGTGGCTGCCGTACGTCTTCGACCGCCTCGACACGGAATACAACGACCGCGGCCGCGCCCTCGGCTTCTCCATGAAGCCCAGCGACTACTTCCGGCGCCAGGGCTACGTCACCTACCAGCAAGACCAGTACATGGAGCCGATCATTCCGCTCGTGGGCGAGGACAACATCATCTGGGGCGCCGACTACCCGCACCCCGACTGCATCTGGCCCGAGTCCCGGCGGACCATCGAGAAGAATCTCGGCATGATCCCGGAGCGCGTCCGCCGGAAGATCACTTCCGAGAACGTTATGAAGCTCTACAACCTCCGCTAGGAGAGAGTTCCATGGCACTGCCGCCCGCCGAGTTCGCCAAGGCGCTCCTGAAGGAGGCGCAGGAGACGCATCCGTGGCTCCACCATCCGCTCTTCCGGAAGATCTACGACGGCGAGCTCAGCCTGGCCCAGCTCCAGAGCGTCATCCGCCAGCAGGGGTGCTTTTTCCTCGACACGCTCCGGCACGCGGCCTGGAAGATCATCTCGGTGGGCGGCGACACGCCCACCTGGGAGGACCTCGAGCGGCAGCGGCAGCTCATTCCGCTCGTCGTCGAGGAGGGCGGTGAGGACACGGTCGGGGGCAAGCAGACCGCGCACGCCTTCCTCTTCGTCCGGCTGTGCGAGGCCCTCGGCATCACGCGGCAGGAGATCTTCAACACGGAGTACCTGCCGACGACGATCATCGAGAAAAACGAGCTGTTCCTCCTCCAGCGCTCCTCGACGCTTGAGGCGCTCTGCGGCGGCAACATCGCCACGGAGTCCATCAACCCGATCCACATGCAGCGGATGGCCCGCTCGATGGAGAAGCACTACGGAGTCCCCGCCTCCACGCTGGACTTCTACTACGTCCACATGGAGGTGGAGGCCGACCACGCCGACCGCGCCGTTCGGATCATCGAGAAGCTTGCGGTGACGGACGCGGACCAGGCGCGGGGCCTCCTCGCCATGCGGCGCGCGATCGCGGCACGCCGCATCTGCGCCGACGGGCTGCTCGACGCGTTCGTCACTCCGCGCGCGTGAGCCAGCACGCGAGCAGGCAGGGACTGAAGCAGGTCGCATACTTCGACTGCCCGGGCGGCGGGCAGGTCGTCGTGGACGGCCACGTCGCCTGCATCGCGCACATGAAGGCCCCCCACGGCACGACGCTCGTGGACGTGAGCGACCCGGCCGCGCCGCGGCGGCTGGCCACCCTCGAGGTGCCCGCGGGCACGCACTCCCACAAGGTCCGCGCGGCCAATGGGCTCATGCTCGTCAATCGCGAGGCCCAGCCCGCGCACCAGCCCCCTCCGGGGGCCTTGGGCGGCCTCGGCATCTACGACGTGTCGAATCCGGGCCGGCCGCGCGAGATCACCTTCTGGCGCTGCGGCGGCGCGGGCGTCCACCGCTTCACCTTCGACGGGCGCTATGCCTACATCTCTCCCGAGATGGACGGCTACGTCGGCAACATCGTGATGATCCTCGACCTGGCGGACCCGGCGCGACCCCAGGAGGTCGGCCGGTGGTGGATGCCGGGGCAGTGGACAGCGGGCAGCGAGACGCCGTCGTGGTCGGGGCGCCAGCACCGCTGCCATCACCCGATACGCCTCGGCAACCGCCTCTACGTCAGCTACTGGCACGGCGGCTTCGTCATCCTCGACATCGAGGACATGGCCAGGCCCGCCTTCGTCGCGGGGCTCGATTGGAGCCCGCCCTTCATCACGCCCACCCACACGGCGCTGCCCGTGCCGTTCCCGCTGCACGGCCGGCGCGTCATGATCGCGGCCGACGAGGACGTGGCGAAGCTCGAGCCGGGCGCGCCGTCCTTTCTGTGGCTGGTGGACATCACCGACGAGCGGCACCCGACGCCCTTCGCGAGCTTCCAGGTGGCCGGCGTGGACGGCAGGCCGCAGCCCGAGTTCACCGGCTGCCACCAGCCGTGCGAGCGCGTGACGGGAACGGAGATTCCCGTGGCCTGGTTCGCCTACGGCCTGCGGATCGTGGACATCGCCGACCCGCACGCGCCGCGCGAAGTCGCCCATTTCGTCCCCGCGGTCCCCGAAGGATTATCGCGCGTGTCCAGCAACGACGTGGAAGTGGACGAGCGCGGCCTCCTCTATCTCATCGACCGCGGGCGCGGCCTGCACATCCTGGAGCGCGCGTGACGCCCGTGACCGTCGCGACCGACACGGCGTGGACGACGGAAGACGTGAAGGTGGGCGACCTGACGCTTCGCCTCCGGAAGGGCGGAGCCGGCGATCCCATGCTCGTGCTCTCCCACGATATCGGAAGCCTCGAGCGCCTCACGTTCTACGACCTCCTGGCCCGGCGCTTCACCGTCTACCTGCCGTCGCATCCGGGATACGACGGGTCGGAGCGGCCGGCCTGGATGCGCAGCGTCCGTGACCTCGCGGCGGCCTACGAGCTGCTCCTGGCCTCGATCGGGATCAGCAACGCGTCCCTGGTGGGCCTGGGCTTCGGCGGCTGGATCGCCGCCGAGATGGCGACCATGTCGCCCCAGGCCATTCGCCGGCTCGTGCTCGTCGGCGCGATGGGCGTGAAGCCCGCGCGCGGCGAGATCCTGGACCAGGCCATCGTCAGCTACATCGACTACGCGCGCGCCGGCTTCGAGGACCAGGGCGTCTTCGACCGCCTCTTCGGCGCCGAGCCGCCCACCGAGCGTCTCGAGCAGTGGGACCTGAACCGGGAGATGACCTTCCGGATCGCGTGGAAGCCGTACATGTACAACCCGGCGCTGCCGCACCTGCTGGGCGGCGCGCGGACGCCCGCGCTCATCGTGTGGGGGCGCGGTGACAAGGTGGTGCCGCTGGAGTGCGGCGAGGCGTACGCGCGGGCGCTGCCGCGGAGCCGGCTGGCCGTCGTCGAGCGGTCGGGTCATTTCGTGGACATGGAGCAGCCCGAGGCGCTCGCCGGGCTCATCACGGAGTTCGCCGCCGAGTCGTGAGGGGGGACGGGACCTGACATGCATCTCATGTACTTCACGGAGCAGCCGATGTCGGCCTATTCGGCCGAAGAGGGACTGAAGTTCGGCGCCACGGCCCTCATGTTCTCGAACAAGCATTTCGATCCGGTCGCTGGCAGCCGGCTGTACAACGAGTACCTGGAGCACTACAAGCTGGCGGAGGAAGTCGGCTTCGACGGCATCATGCTGAACGAGCACCACAACGCGCCCTTCTGCATGCAGGCCAAGTGCAATGTCTTCGCGTCGATCCTGGCCGCTGTGACCCGCCGGGTGAAGCTGGTGCTGCTGGGCAACCCGCTGCCCCTGGCCGACAATCCGGTGCGCCTCGCCGAAGAATTGTCGATGATCGACATGATCTCCCGGGGGCGCCTGGTCTCGGGCTTCGTCCGCGGCGGCGGTCAGGAGCAGCTCGCCGCCGGCGTCAACCCCGCCTACAATCGCGAGCGCTTCGAGGAAGCCCACGAGCTGATCGTCCGCGCGTGGACGCAGACGGGCCCTTTTCGCTTCGAAGGCACCCACTACCAGCACCGGGTCGTGAACCCGTGGGCGGTCCCGCTCCAGAAGCCGCACCCGCGCGTGTGGATTCCCGGCGTGGTGAGCAAGGAGACCATCGTCTGGGCGGCGCGCCAGCGCTACCCGTACATCGCGCTCAGCACCGCGATCGACGCGACCAAGAAAATCTGGGAGCTGTACGACTCGGTCGCCGCCGAGGCCGGGTATACCGCAGGGCCGGAGAATCGCGGCTACCTCCAGCGGTGCCATGTCGCCGAGACCGAAGAGAAGGCGATGGCCAATGCCCGGCAGTTCATGTGGATGCAGGGGGAGTTCACCGGTCTCGCCCATCCGGTGTGGTCGAGCCCGTCGGGCTACTTTTCGCCGTCGTACCGCAAGGCGTTCGTCGAGTACGCGGTGGGCCGCCGGTCGAACCCCCGGGGCGCCGCGTTCGAGAACCAGATCCGCGATCAGCAGATCATCGCCGGGACGCCGAAGACCGTCATTCCGAAGCTCCGCCGGCTCCTCGAGGAGACCCGCCCCTCCATTCTCGGCTTCTGGACGAGCGACGGCTTCGTCAGCCACGAAGACGCGAAGAGCTGCATACGCCTGCTCGGCCAGGAGGTGCTCCCCGCGGTGCGCGAGATGGGCAAGGAGCTCGGCCTCTGGAGTCCATTCGAGGCCAATGCGCCGGTGAGCATCGCGTACGCGACGGGGCCGGCGCCGGCCGCGGCCTGAGGAGGATATCGAGTGCGCTTCGTCGGGAAGGTGGCCCTCATCACGGCGGCGGCGAGCGGGATCGGCCGGGCCACCGCCGACATCATCGGCGCCGAGGGTGGCACCGTCGTCGCCGTGGACACGGACGCCGGCAGGCTCGATGCGGCCGTGGCGGATATCAAGGCCGCGGGAGGGCGCGCGTACGCCCGCCGGGCCGACGCCCTCGATCCCAAGCAGGTGGAGGGCGCGGTCGAGGGGACCGTCCGCGAGTTCGGGCGCATCGACATCCTGGTCAACGCGGTCGGCGGGAGCACCATCATCCCGCGGCCGGCCGCCACGGTGGACGAGCTCACGCTCGACGACTGGCAGCGCCTCATCGCCTTCAACCTCGAGGGAACCTTCCTCGGATGCCACACGGTGGCGCCGGTCATGAAGCGCCAGAAGAGCGGCAAGATCGTGAACATCTCGTCCATCGCCGGCCACGGCCTGAGCGCCAGCAGCAGCAGCGCCTACGCGGCGGCCAAGGGTGGCATCATCGCCTTCACGACCAAGCTGGCTCACGAGCTGGGGCCGCACGGCATCACCGTCAACGCGATCGCCCCCAGCATGACGCTCACCGAGCGCATCCGCCCGCGCTGGGAGCAGCGCACGGCGGAGGAGCAGGCGCGGGAGATCGCGCGCACGCCGCTCCGCCGCATGGCCGAGGCCCGTGACCAGGCACGCGTGATCTGCTTCCTCGCCTCCCATGACGCCGACTTCGTCACGGGCGTCACGATCGACGTCACCGGAGGGCTCTAGCGGCCATAGATCTGCCGGCCCGTGCTTGCGACCAGTTTCTCATCGCCTCGCGCGTGGCGGGCGTGATCGAGGGGCTGGTCGAGCTCGAGGAAGTGGGGGAGGTTCACGCTGAAGGGCTTTGTCAAGCCCGTCCCCACCTTCAACGCGCTCGGCCTGAGGCCACCCGCGTCATAATCGGCGCCCTCTCCCCCTCGCCCCCAAGAGGGGGAGAGGGCGACTCCGCGACCCTGGCCGGCAGGCGCTGACCCGTCGGGTCACAGCGCTCTTCCGCCTTGAGCGCGTCGAGGGCTGGCAGGGCTGCTTCGTGGTAGCCACGGACGTCAAGCTCCGCGTCCGGGGGCCAAAGGCGTCGCCTGAATGAGATGCTTCGCCGGCCGCCGCGCCGGAGTCGCCTGACTCGAGGCATTCCGCCCGTGCTACAGTACCGTTCGCTGTACTTGGAGTGATGACCGCAACCCAACGAGAAGACGGAGCCCTCATGGCGGAGCCACCGGTCACCATCGTCATCGGCAGGCTGGCGGACGGGCCGAGCCCGCCTGCGACGGCCGGCGCGGCGTGGCCTAACGTGCTGCACACGCGCGTCGCGGATCTCGTCGCGACGATGGGCCCCGCGCCGTGGGCGAAGCGGATCATCGCCGACGAGCGGCAGCTCGTCACGCTGATCGCGAGCGCGCCCGGGGGCGGCAACCGCCCGCACTGGCACCGCGAGTTCGACGAGTGGTGGGTCGTGCTCGAGGGGCGTCTCGAATGGGAGCTGACCGGCGGCACCGTCATCCAGGCGGCCAAGGACGACATCGTATGGGTGCCGCGCGGCACCGTCCATCACATCCGGAACGTGGGCGACGGGCTCTCGCTGCGCCTGGCCGTCGCCATGCCGCCCGCAGCGCACTACTACAGCCCGTGCGAGCAGTGCGGCTACGCCGACGACGGCCCGCGCGAGTGGCGCGCGTGACCGGAGCCCCTATGGCTGACCGGAACGTGGCGTTCGTCGGCGAGATCCCGAGCAACTACGACCGATATCTCGGCCCCGTCCTCTTTCACGACTATGCCGATGACCTAGCCGGCCGCCTCACCCTCAAGCCGGGCATGCGGGTTCTGGAGACGGCGTGCGGCACTGGCATCGTGACCCGGCGGCTGCTCGACCGGCTGCGCGGTCACGGGGTGCTCGTGGCCACCGACCTCAACGAGGCGATGATCGCTCACGCCCGGAGCCACGTCTCCGCGGAGCCCGGCCTCCTCGAGTGGCAGACGGCGGATGCCACGAAGCTGCCGTTCCCGGACGGCTCCTTCGATGCCGTCGTCTGCCAGTTCGGGCTGATGTTCTTCCCGGACAAGGCGGCCGGCATCGGCGAGGCGTTCCGCGTGCTCAGGCCCGGAGGCCACTACCTCTTCAACGTCTGGGACGCGATGGCTCGCAACCCGATCCAGCGGATCACCCACGAGACGGTCGCCACCTTCTTCCCGGCCAACCCGCCCATGTTCTACACCGTGCCGTTCAGCCTCCACGATCCCGGGCCGGTCCGGGCCCTCCTGGAGCGGGCCGGCTTCGGACAGATCACCTGGACGCACCTCGAGAAGACCGGGACGAGCCCGTCGGCCGCCGATGCGGTGACGGGGCTGATCGAGGGCAACCCGATCCTGGGCGCGATCATGGAGCGCCGCCCGGAGGCGCTCGGCGAGATCAAGCAGGCGGTGGCGGCCGCGATCGCGGCCGAGCTCGGCGATCGCCCGGTGTGGTCTCCCCTGCGCGCCCTCGTATTCTCGGCGCGCCGGCCATAGAATTGAAGCCGAGGAGGTAGACAGCCATGTTCGGCCTGGGCGCCCAAGAGTTGATGATCATCCTGGTCATTGTGCTGGTGCTGTTCGGGGGCAGTAAGCTCCCGGATCTGGCCAAGTCGCTCGGCAAATCCATGAAGGAGTTCAAGAAGGGGTTCGGGACGGAGGCGGAGGAGGAGCAGGCATCCAAGACGCAGTCCGGCGCCTCTGAGAGCCCGGCGCCACCGAGGTTGTGCGGCTCCTGCAAGAGCGCGATCGAGGCGGCATGGACCCACTGCGCCAGCTGCGGCGCGCCGGTATCGCAGTCGCCGGCGCCCCAGGCGCCGACCCCTAAGTCCTGACGCGGGGAGGAGATCTCCTGTGATAGCTCGGCCGCGGTCCGTCGAGGAGGGCGTATGAAAGGACGTGTGGCGGTGCTGCGAGCGTACGGAGGCGAGTTCGAGCTGCGGGAGTACCCCGTGCCGGACGTCGAGCCAGGCGCCATCCTGGTCAAGCTGACCCGGGCGGGCGTCTGCGGCTCCGATCTGCACATCTGGCGTGGCGAGATGAAGGAGACCTATGGCCCGAGCCCGCAGGACCTCACCTTCGGCCACGAGATGTGCGGGCGCGTCGAGCGGCTGGGGGCGGGCGTCATCGCCGATTCGATGGGCCAGCCCCTCCACGAGGGCGACCGCGTGACGTATTGCTACTTCTTCCCGTGCGGGCGCTGTCCCGTGTGCCTCCACGACGAGATGGGCAGCTGTCCGCGGAAGACCCGGCCCAACCGGGTCGCCGGCACGCCGCCCTACTTCAACAACGCCTACGGCGACTACTACTACCTGCGCCCCGGGCACTTCATTTTCAAGATCGCCGACGAGATCTCCGACGACGTCGCCACGCCCAGCAATTGCGCGCTCTCCCAGGTGCTCTATGGTCTCAGGCGCGCCGGGCTCCGCGCGGGACACGCCGTGGTGATCCAGGGCGCGGGCGGCCTCGGCATCAACGCGGTCGCGGTGGCGCGCGACATGGGCGCGGACCAGATCATCGTGATCGACCGGCTGCCCGAGCGGCTGGAGCTGGCCCGCGCGTTCGGCGCCGACCACACGCTGAGCGCCGTGGACCTGCCGACGGCGGACCGTCGCGTGGAAGCGGTGAAGGAGCTGACGGGCGGCTTCGGCGCGGACGTGGTCGCCGACCTGGTGGGCTATCCCGAGGTGATTCCCGAGGGGCTGCGCATGCTGCGAGGCGGCGGCTGCTACCTCGAGGTCGGCAGCATCGCGCCCGGCAATGTCTTCTCCTACGACGCCACCGCGCTCGTGCGCGGCAACGCGCGCCTCGTCGCGACCTCGAACTATTCCCCCTGGGCGCTCGAGCAGTCGCTGGCTTTTCTGCGCAAGAACCTCAAGCGGTTTCCCTTCGAGCGGATCGTCTCCCACGTGTTCCCGCTGGAGCGCATCTCGGAGGCGTTCCAGCAGGCCGACTGGCGCGAGCGCCAGGGCGGGCCGGACCGCATCTCCCGCGCCGCGATCTCGATGTGAGCACGCGCGCCCTCTTCGCTCTCCTGGCGTGGGGCGCCCTCTCCTTGGCGACCCCGGCGCTGGCGGCCGATCCGCCGCCGTCGGGCCAGGTGACCTGGGCGGTGCACTTCACGCTCGCCCCACGGTGGCTGGATCCCGCCGAGAGCGAGGGCACGATCACGCCGTTCCTGACGCTCTACGCGGTCCACGACGCGCTCCTGAAGCCGATGCCCACGGGCCCGACGGCGCCGTGCCTCGCCGAGTCGTGGTCGCTGTCGCCCGACGGGCTCGTGTACGACTTCGTGCTCCGGAGCGGCGTCCGCTTCCACAACGGCGATCCGCTGACCGCGGAGGACGTGAAGTTCTCGTTCGAGCGGTATCGCGGCGCCAACGCGCAGCTCTTCAAGGACAAGGTGAGGGAGGTCCGCGTCTTCGATGCGCGGCGCATCCAGTTCCGTCTCAAGGAGCCGTGGCCGGACTTCATCACGTTCTACGGCACCACGGCGACCAGCGCCGGCTGGGTCGTGCCGAAAAAGTACGTGGAAAAGGTCGGCGAGGATGGCTTCAAGAAGGCGCCGGTCGGGGCCGGCCCCTACCGGGTCGTCAGCGTCACGCCGGGCATCGAGATCGTCCTCGAGGCCTTCGAGGGCTACTGGCGAAAGGTCCCGCGCGTCAAGCGGCTCGTCTTCAAGAGCCTGCCCGACGAGACGACCCGCGCCGCCGCGCTCAAGCGGGGCGACGTGGACATCGCGTACTTCCTGAATGGGGCGATCGCCGAGGAGGTGCGGCGCACGCAGGGGCTCAGGCTCATGGCGGTCCGCAGCAATGCGATCTTCTTCCTCGACTTCCGCGACCAGTGGGACCCAGCCTCGCCGTGGCGCGACGCGCGGCTCCGGCTGGCGGCAAGCCTCGCCATCGACCGCGCCGCGGTCAACGCGGCCGAGCAGCTGGGCTTCGCGGGGCTGACGGGCAACATCGTCCCGCGCGCCATGGAGTTCGCGCTGCCGATCGAGCCCGATCCGTACGACCCGGCGCGGGCCAAGCGGCTGCTCGCCGAGGCCGGATACCCGCAGGGCTTCGACGGGGGTGATCTCACGATCGCGCCCCCCTACGAGGGCGCCGGGGAAGCAATCGCAAACTACCTGGCCGCTGCCGGCATCCGGATGAAGATCCGCACGATGGAGCGCGCCGCCTTTTTCTCCGCCTGGCGTGAGGGCAAGCTCAAGGGCGTGGTCTTCGGAGGCCTGGGTCCCGCGGGCAACGCGGCGACGCGGATCCAGATCTTGGCGGTCAAGGGCGGGGCGTTCGTCGCCGGGGTACTACCCGAGGTCCAGGACCTCTTCGAGAGGCAGGCGCGCGAGCTGGACCGGCGCAAGCGCGAGGAGCTGCTCCACCAGATCCAGCGCTTGCTGCACGACCGACACATCTTCGCGCCGATCTGGGAGAACGGGTTCATCCGCGGCGTCGGGTCGCGGGTGGCCGAGCCGGCGCTCGCTCTGATCCCATTCTTTCCGTACTCTGCGCCGTACGAGGATGTGCGCCTCAAGCCGTGAACCGATTCTTTCGGGGGTGACACGATGAACTACTCGCGCATCTCGGCCGACTGTCACATCGACATGCCCTGGATTCCGCCCGACCTCTTTACCGCCAATGCCAGGGCGGCCATCCGCGAGCGCATGCCGTATGTCACCGATGGGCCGGACGGCCCGCGCTGGACGTCGAAGAACGGCGCCTCGTTCGGGCTCGTCGGTGGCGTCGGGCCGTCGGGGACCAAATACGTCCCGGGCGAGCACTACCGCGCCGACGTGATGGCGTCGACCGGGCTCTACGAGGACGGCAGGAAGGGCATACGGCGCCCGACCGATCCGCACCTGCGCATCAAGGACATGGAGCGCGACGGCGTCCAGGCCGAGGTCATCTTCGGCATCCTCGGCGCGGCCACGCGGCTGGACGACCACGAGGCGGCCGCCGAGATGTTCCGCATCTACAATGACTGGCTCGTCGATTTCTGCCGCCACTACCCCGACCGGCACATCGGCCTGGCGTGCTTGCCCTACGGCGACATCGGGGCGGCGGTGAGCGAGATCCACCGCGTGGCGAAGATGGGGCTGCGCGGCCTGGAACTGTCGTGCTCGTGGGACATGGAGCCGATGTGGCATCCCGTGTGGGAGCCCCTCTGGCAGGCGGTGAACGAGGTCGGCCTGCCGCTGCACTTCCACACTTTCCCGACGATGCCGCCCAGCGTGCGGGAGAAGGCCACCGGCCGCACGAAGCGCGCCGCGCTCTTCACCGCCGTGTCGGGCTTCCAGATGAACCTCATCAATATCCTCGCCGCCGTCATCGGCGCCGCCGTCCTCGAGCGCTATCCGCGGATCCGGATCTCCTTCGGCGAGAGCGGAATCGGCTGGCTGCCCTACGCGCTCGACCGGATGGATTTCGAGTGGGAGGACCGCTTCCGCGACCTCGGGCTCACGATGAAGCCCAGCGACTACTGGCGGCGGCAGTGCAAGGCCACGTTCCAGTTCGATCGGATCGGCACCCAGATGGTGGACGAGATCGGCGAGGAGACGCTGATGTGGGGGTCGGACTACCCGCACGGCGACGGCGTGTGGCCCGAATCGTCCAAGTACATCGAGGAGCAGTTCGGCCACCTGCCGGCCGCGACCACTCACAAGATCGTGTGCGAGAACGCCGGGAAGTTTTATGGGCTGATCAAGTAGCCATGAAATACGAAATGATCTCCGCGGATTGTCATCTCGATCTTTGCTGGCTGCCGCCCGATCTCTTCACGTCGCAGGCCTCGGCGGACATGCGCGACAGGATGCCGTACGTCACGAACGGGCCCACCGGCCCGGTATGGGTGACGAAGAAGGGTGCCAACCTCGGACACGTCAACAGCATGGGCTCGGCCGGGCGCGAGTACGTGCCGGGACGCATCCACCGCGCCGACCGCATGGCCTCGACGGGGCTCTACGAGGACGGCAAGAAGGGCATCCGCCGCCTCAGCGATCCGGACCTGCGCGTGAAGGACCAGGACAGGGACGGCGTCCAGGCCGAGGTCCTCTACGGCATCCTGGGCGCTACGGGCCGGATGAATGACCCGGACGCGACGGTCGAGGTCATGCGCGTCTACAACGAGTGGCTCGCGGACTTCTGCGCGGCGAAGCCCGACCGGTTCGCGGGCCTGGCCTCCATCCCCAACAATCCGATCGACGCCGCCATCGTGGAAGTCGAGCGCGTCGCCAAGCGGGGTTCGGTCCGCGGGCTCGACATTGCGAACTCGCCGGATCTCAAGCCGCTGTGGGACACGTACTGGAATCCGCTGTGGGAGGTGATCAACACGTGCGGCCTGCCGCTGCACTTCCACACCATCGGCACGCGGCTGCCCGACCATCTCCAGAAGCTGGTCTTCATGGGCTCTGATCTCACCCGCGCGGGCGCGGAGGTGACGGATGACGAGAAGCGCCTGGCGCGCATGGCGTTCGCGACGCACATCACCGGCTTTCAGATCAACATGGCCCAGATCCTGATGTCGATGATCTACGGCGGCGTGCTGGAGCGCTATCCGCGGATACGGGTGGTGCTGGGCGAGGCCGGCATCGGCTGGATCCCGTACATTCTCTGGCGCATGGACGGCGAATGGGAGGACCAGTTCAAGGACCTCTCGTTGACGATGCCGCCCAGCGAGTACTGGCGGCGCCAGTGTTTCGCGACCTACCAGACGGACCCGGTAGGCCTCAAGCTCGTCGACGAGCTGGGCGCCGGCAACGTCATGTGGGGCTCGGACTTCCCGCACCCCGACGGCATCTGGCCCGACTCGCGCGAGTACATCGCCCGCGAGACGGCGCACCTGCCCGCCGAGGTGCGCCGCAAGATCGTCTGCGAGAACGCGGCGCGCCTCTACAACTTCGCGGCATGAACCGCCCCTCACCCTGCCCTCTCCCCCGGTGGGGGAGAGGGAAAGATTCCCCCGGCCCTTCCGAACCCCTCTCCCCTCTGGGGGAGACGGGCCGGCCCTTCCGAACCCCTCTCCCCTCTGGGGAGAGGGTAGGGTGAGGGGCCCTCTGAGGTTTCGATGAAGATTCTCTTCGTCCCCAACCTGATCGTCTCCGGCTTGAGCGAGGCGGACCGCGCGAACATCCTCCAGGCGGCCGGCCCTGGCGCCCGCATCGTCGAGGCCAAGGACCAGGCGACGCAGCGCAGAGAGCTGCCGGACACCGACATCCTCTTCGGTCGCGTGCACGCGGATCTCTTCTCGCTGGCCCCGAAGCTCCGGCTCTACCATTCGATCGGCGCGGGCGTGGACAAGATCCTCAACGCCGAGCTCGCGAACAGCGACGTGCCGCTGGCGAGCGAGAAGGGCGACGTCGGCATCCACCTCTCCGAGCACGCGTTCGCGCTCCTGCTGGCCCTCACGCGCGGGCTGCACACCGCGATCCGCACGCCGGACTACGGGCTCCGCGAGCCCATTCGCGTCCACCAGCGCGAGCTCTACGAGCAGACGATGGGCATCGTGGGCTTCGGCGGTACCGGCCGTGCCGTGGCCAAGCGCGCGGTCGGGTTCGGCATGCGCGTCCTCGGCGTGGACATCGAAGACGTCGCGCCGGAGCCGGGGGTGGAGGCCATCTGGAGGCCCGACCGCCTGGGCGATCTCCTGGGCGCATCCGACGTGGTGGTGATCGCGCTGCCGCTGACCAAGGCGACCCACCATCTCTTCACGCGCGAGCGCTTCCTCGAGATGCAGCGCCACGCCATTCTGATCAACGTGACGCGCGGAGAGATCGTCCGCGGTGAGGACGTGCTGGCGGCGGTCAGCGAAGGGTTCATCTGGGGCGCCGGCCTCGACGTCACCGATCCCGAGCCCCTGCCCAAGGACCACCCGCTGTGGCGCCACCCGCGGGTCATTGTGACGCCGCACACGGCGGGCGGTTCGCCGCGCCGCGCGGGGCGGGTGATCGCGACCTTCTGCGAGAACCTGCGCCGGCTCCGGAACGGGCGGCCCCTGCTGGCGCTGATCGACAAGCAGAAAGGCTACTAGTGCGACTCCAACGAGCATTCCCGACCCCTTGCGCGTTCCCGCAGAGTGCCGGGCCACATGACGAGCCAACCGAGAACGAAGTATGGCGAAGTTGGTTGGCCCGGCACTAGCGCGCCCGGCTCGACCGTGAGGACCCCTCGCTTCGGGCTGAACCGCTTCGACGCGCGCTCCGTGGACGCCTTCGCCGCCGACGTGCGGCGCGCGGAAATGCTCGGCTGGGACGCCGCGCTCGAGCCGGACTCGCAGCTCCGCCGCCGCGATACCTACGTGCTCCTCGCCGCGGCGGCCCGTGCGACCGAGCGCATCACTCTCGGGCCACTCCTGGCGAATCCGGTCAACCGCCATCCCACGGTCACCGCATCCTCGATCGCGACGATCGACGAGCTGGCACCCGGACGCACGCTCCTCGGCTGGGGCATCGGCGACACGGCCGTCCGGCTGGCGGGGCTCAAGCCGGCCCGCGTCAAGGAGCTCGAGGCGGCCACGCGCCTGATGCGTGCGCTGCTGGACGGCCTGGCGGTCGACGTCGGCGCGGCCCGGCCGGCGCGGCTGCCGCACCACCGTCCCGTGCCGATCTGGATCGCCGCGGGCGGGCCGCGGACGCTCCGGATGGCGGGCGGAGTCGCCGACGGCGTCTTCATCCGCGTGGGCACGCATCCGGCGAACATCTCGACGGCCGTCGAGGCCATTCGCGCCGGCGCAGTCGAGGCGGGGCGCGACCCGGCCGCCGTCCGCCTGGGCGCCGTGTTCCACACCGTGCTCGTGGACGACCCGGGTCTCGCGCTGACGATGGCGAAATCGATGGCGGCCGGGTACTACGAGTACTCGCCCGCGCTGTTCGACCCGCCGCGCCTCGCCTGGGTGGGGGCGGACCCCGAGACGCTCAAGCGCGAGCACAAGGTCTGGCCCGACTTCCACCACGCGACGGACCTCGAGACGAGCGGCCGGGTCGTGGATTTCCTTCCCGAGAGTGCCGCCGACGCGTTCAGCCTCCGCGGGGGACCGCGCGAGGTCGCAGACAGGCTGATTGACGTGCTCCGAAGCGCGCCGGCCGAGTTCGACTACGTCGTCCTGCACCCGATCCCGAACCCGCCCTCGCCGGACGATCCCGAGCGCGGCTACGCGGCGCGAATGGCGCGCGAGGTGCTCCCGCGGGTGCGCCGCGAGATCGGCGGCCGCTAGCTCCGCAGCGATACTTCTCGGCGGCTTTGGACTTGACGCATACCGGGTGCCGATTTGTCGGCAAGATGCGCCATTTTTTGGAACGCGGCTGAGCCGTGAGGGCTGTAAGAACCTAATTCTAATGCTCCATTGAGAATGGCCCGCCGCTTGCTCGTGCCTCTTTGCAGGAGGCCGCCCAATACCCGGCGATCATATGTCCACTGCCGAGACCCGCCGCATCCGCATCCTCGTCGTTGATGACGAGCCCCTAGTCGCGGGACTCATGGCCGAAGTGCTGGCGATGGAGGGGCACGAAGTCGACATGGCCCGGAATGGCCGGGAGGCGCTGGAGAAGATCGCCGCCCGGTCGTACGATCTCATCGTGAGTGATCTCCGGATGCCGGAGCTCGACGGAGTAGGTCTTTTTCGCGAGCTCGAAAGAGGACAGCCGACATTACTGGGGCGGCTCATATTCGTGAGCGGGACAACGGAGCCGGCGGAGTACGCGAGCTTTCTCGAGGAAAGCAAGGCCCCAGTGCTCAGAAAGCCCTTCGACCTCGAAGACCTCCGGCGATTCGTCCGCCGGATCCTCTTCGACCAATGATGACTGTCTTCCACAGAGCCGTCTCTCGCCGATCACTGCGGGAGCAGGCTGCGTAGCCGAGGGAACGTGAACCGCTAGGTCACGGATGGGGAGCCGCCGGCAAGAATGTGTCCAGATCAAGAATTCCGGCGACAGGCTGGGCCGAACAGACGCCCATTCCAAGATACGATCCTCGTGGTCGATGATGACCCGGAGGTGTTGACCCTGGCCCGGGACATTCTTGCAGCAGAAGGCTACGCTGTCCTTGGGGCGCCGAGTGGAGAAGATGCGCTGCGGATCGCCGAGGGACACGCCGGGCTCATTCGTCTGCTGCTAACCGATGTCGTGATGCCGGGGATGAACGGGCGAGAGCTCGCCGACCGATTGGGTGCAATCCGGCGCGAGACAAAGGTGCTCTTCATGTCTGCCTTCACGATCGAGCACGTCGCTGACTATGGGATATTCCCCGGAGATCCTCTCATCACCAAACCCTTCACCGTGATTGGCCTGGCTCGCAAAGTCCGCCAACTGCTCTACTACTGATCACCCTGTGCGCGTCCGAGAGCAGAATTCTCCCTCCCCCCTGGGGAGAGGGTAGGGTAAGGGGCGAGGAGGTAAGGGGCGAGGAGGTAAGGGGCGAGGAGGTGACGGGCGAGGAGGTGACGGGCGAGGTTCAGAGCTGGACCGTCTTCACCCAGATCCCTGGAGAGCCCGCAGCGTGCCGCATGTGCGGGCGTATACGCTGCGTTACCGGTGAAGCGTCCCGCTGGGCCAGCCACCCGGCGCTCTCGGACACCTTGGGGTGCTCGAATTCGTAGAGCGTGAGATACGTGGGAGAGCCGACCACCGCTCGATAGCGCCGGCCGCGGATGACACCGGGCACCTTCTCGTAGTTCGGCACGTAGATGGTGTTGTACCAATCGTTGAACTCAGCGTCGACTTCCGGTGGCACGTCCATGCGCCCGATCTGGAGCGCCGGCGCCATGTCGCTCCGCTCGATCTCCGGCGTCACCACCTTCGGGTGGATCATGGTGTAGACGTTGCGGATGTAGGTGGTGCCGATGGTCTCGGGCGAGCAGCGCCGGGTCCATTCCGACGGGTTGGCCTGGACGCGCTTGTATGCCGCGCTCTCCAGCACGCCGGCGTCTTCCAGCTCGTAGCACGCGAGGTGCTTCGGCCCGCTCTTCACCGCTTCGTAGCGGGCCCCGCTGAGAAAGCCGGGCACGGCCAACCGCTCGGCCAGGTGCTCCTCGTTGTACCAGCGGTTGAACTCTTTCTCCTTGTCGGCAGGGACGTCCGCCCA